>OFSD01000068.1_pt1 | contig 93615 bp, 98 predicted proteins | sample 1543191 | NCBI WGS metagenome assembly OFSD01 (sample SAMN04209221, study PRJEB22552) | human gut metagenome | biome: gut; material: feces | host: Homo sapiens | place: USA: Oklahoma
CAAAGCCACTGCACGATGCAGTGGCACAAATGGCTGACGACCTGTACGGGGGCTATGCCCCTGCAACCCCATTTTCGATAAACAAGAGGTTTAACGACAGACTGTATTTTATATTCTGTATCAAACAATATTTCGGCTTATTTTAAACCTGCTGTGTTAACGGTATTTAAACTTTTCTTTTTCTTATCTTCTTTCTCGGTTTCTTTGTTTTGAGCGGGGAGATAGACGGTGAACTGCGTACCCTTGTTAAGCTCGCTTTTAACACGGATCCTTCCTCCGCACAGCTCAACGATACGCTTTACCATAGCAAGACCCAGCCCGTTGCCGCCTGTTGCGTGTGAGCTGTCGCCCTGATAGAATTTCTCGAAAATACGTTCTGTGGTGGCTTTGTCCATTCCTATGCCGTTATCGGTGACACGCACACGGATTTCATTGCTGTTCTTCGGGTTTATGTCAAGGCGTATCTCGATAGTACCGCCTTCCTGAGTGTATTTTATAGCGTTGCCTATAACGTTCAGCCATACTTGCTTCAGCATTTCGCTGTTGCCGTAATAGTTAAGCTCGCAAAGCTCGGGGATTACCTCCTGATTCTTTGCGCCCCACTGGCTCTGTAACTGCAGAACGCATCTGCGAAGCTCCTCGTCAAGAGAGAATTCCTTCTTATCGGTGATTATCTCCTGGTTTTCCAGCTTGTTCAGCATAAGGATATTGCTCGACATATTTATGAGCCGTTGCGATTCATTTATGATTATGTCGATATATTCATCCTCCTGCTCCTTTGTAAGACCGCCTTTTTTAAGCTGTTTTGCAAAGCCGTATACGGAAACCATGGGAGTTTTGAATTCATGTGAGAAGTCGTTTATGAAATCATTTCTGAAAAGCTCGGTATTGCCAAGCTCCTTTACCATTATGTTAAAATTCTCCTGTATATGTGAAAGCTCGCTGTTTCCGTTTTCCTCAAGTCTTACCGAAAAATCGCCTTTTGAAACCTTGAGCAGACCCTCCTTGAGATCGTTTAGCGGACGGAGAAGTATGCCTGACAGCATCGCAGAAAGTATACTGCCGATAATTACGCACGAGCAGAGCATTATCAGGGGCATAAGCATAGGTACTACCTCAATATGCTTCATCAGACCGAAAGCATTGAGGATATTATAGATCATCACGCAGATAATGCCTGCGGATACCATTATAAAAAATACGAACAACACAACATAAGCGTTTATCGAGCGTAAACGCTTTTCTTCATCGCTTATTCTCTTGTGCATTTTATTCCTCCGTTTTAAGTCAATGCTGTTTCAGCACAGCCTTGTAGCCAAGCCCTCTGACAGTCACTATCTCGAAATCCTCGTTGTCACGGAAACGCTCACGCAGACGGTTGATATGTACGTCGATCGTTCTTTCATCGGTTTCGGTTTCCATATCCCACAGCTCGTCCATAAGCTGACGGCGTGTGAATATTTTGTTCTGATAGCTGAGCAATTTGAACAGCAGCATAAACTCCTTGTTGGGAAGCTCGTGGGTGACGCCGCCGCAGGTAACTGTAAGCGCATCGTAGTCAAGCACGGTATTGCCTGCGTGGAGCTTATGCTCGTTGGCAATGTTACTGCGGCGCAGGAGTGCGGATATGCGAAGGAGCATTTCCTCGTCATCAACGGGCTTTACCATATAATCGTCCGTTCCTGCACGGAATCCCGCAATTTTATCAGCCGAGGTTTCTCGTGCGGTCACCATAAGAACAGGGGTGTTGCAGCCGCCCTCACGAAGCGTTTTAACAAATTCGTAGCCGTCCATACGGGGCATCATTACGTCAAGCAGGATAAGATCAACGTGCTGTCTGTCGAGTATGTCAAGTGCGTCTATGCCGTCAACGGCAGGTACCGGCTCATAGCCGTTTTGCTTAAGCACTGTGCACATCAGTTTTCTTGTGTTTGTATCATCTTCCGCAACCATTATATGAAACATATTATTTCCTCCGTTTCTTTAACTGGTGTTAATTACTTATATTATATTTTCCTTCATTTAACCGAATATAAACCGCCTGCCGTTTGCCGATATAAACAAATACGCCCTTGCCGCAGATTGTTCCTGCGTTACGCAAAGGCATATTTATAAATCAGATATTCAGCAGATATGACAGTGTATCGCCTATTTCTCCGAGTGCGTTTTCAGGCGTCATACCGACAAGAACATCGGTGGCTCCGTGTTCAACGCAGAAGGAAGCAACGTTGAAGTTGCAATAGCGCACATCTATGACATATATTTCACTGAACGATGACGTGAGGCAGGGTATCATTGCGCTGGGGTAATCGTCTTTAAGCACAACAAGAACTCTGTCATTCTTTACATCGGTGGTGATATGCTTTATATAGCTGTCGGCAACCATATAAAGACTGTAGAACGAGCTTGCGCTGTAGTCTGAGGCAGGCATCAGCGGATATTCGAACTGATACTCATAATCCGCATTGTAATACTCGGTGGTATAGTCGTTCTTGGGTACATAATAAGTGAATGTTTCGCCCTCGTACATAAGGCCGTCATACTTTGTTGCGGCATAGACGGAGCCTAAGCAATCCTTCTCGTATTTATCGTAATCGGACAGCTTTGCGAATTTTACATCAGCGGCTTTGGCAAAGCTCTGAGCGACATAATATGCGCCAAGCTGCTGCCAGTGGCAGTCACGCAGGAAGAAAATATTCTCCTTTTGGTGAGGCAAAAGAGCATCCATAGCGTTTATGACCTTGACATCCTTGCTCAGCATATTTGAAATATATACGGAGTCGCTAAGCTCGGTATACTGAGCCTTCTGAAGCTGGGAGGGGGTTATGAATGTATTCTGCGTCAAAGCGAGCAGGCTGTAGACGTTTGCATCGGGAAGTGCTTTTGCAAGCGAATTTACCGTGTTGGCATAGTCCTCTGCATTTTCACGTTTGCCACTGTAGATCTGTGCGCCGTATATGGTGTCGCCGCTTTGATAAACAAGCTGTGAGCCTTCTTCGAAAAGCACCTGTGCATTCGGGTCGGAGGGCTCTGTATATGTGTTTTCGGGCTTAGGCGAACTACTGCTTTCATCGGACTTTGAGCTTGTTTCGCTTTGCTGATCTCCGGAAGAATCGTTCTTGCTTTCGGTTTCGGGGGCGCTTGATGGAGCGTCACTTGAAGTGTCCGACGGTGCAGGGGTAACGATAACGATAGGCTTTGTTGACGCAGTTGTAACCTCGGTCTGAGATGAACCGCTGTTTACCTGTGTGACATTGCCTTTAATCTCTGCACCGTTCAGCGAGAATCCGAAAAGCGAGCGGAAGCCTGCGCCGATAGACTTGAAGGTATCTCTGAACGGTACGGTATCATTGAAGAAATAGCTTATATCCTCTGTATATTTACCGCTCCAGTAAGCGTCCCATGTGAACTCAGGGAAGGTGGCAAGGTTACGCTTTTCGGCTTCGGATATGGTAGGGCGCGGCAATACAAGCAGACCGATTGCCACAGCCGCAAAGAAGGCGGTGCATACGCCGATGTTTATTCTGACTGCAAGCTTCTTTTTACGCTCGGAATCGGAACTGCTTTCGCTCTGTACCTTATCTTCCTTGTCCTGCTTTTCGGGCTTTACTCTGATCTGCTTTGTGCTTTCTGAGTTTTTTTTGCCTTTCGTGGCTTTTACAGAATGAGTATCTTCGCTTTTTGCGGCTCTGACAGGCTTTTCGTGTTTTGCTTTCTTAGGCTCGTGGCTTTTCTGGGATTCCATCTTCCGACGGTAGATCTCGTTAAGCTCCTCAAGCTCCTTATCATCAATATGATCTGACAATGTTACTCACTCCTTTCTCAGAACTGCCAGTAGATAAACGGGTTGTTGGTGGCGTTTACAAGCAGGATGCTGCTCAGTGCAAATACCGCAACATTAAGCACCGTCTGACCTACAGAGGTTGCAAGGTAAAGATTTTTGCTTTCTAATTTTTTCTTGAGTGCGGGGATAACAGGCATACACAGCACTACGCTGACGATGAAAAGCCAAGCGTTAGCGGTCATATTCTGCAAAGAAATCTTGTCTGTGAACGAGTTGCCGTTAAGTCCGACAAGGTTTCCGAGGAATGTGCCGAGCTTGCCTAAATCGGTAAAGTAGAATATGCCGAAGCCGACAACAACCACTATCGTATTATAAATATGTGCAACAGCCTTAGGCATCTTTCTCATATTCTTGTTGCCTATGGTACGTTCTATCAGAATGAACAGTCCGAAGTAAAGACCCCAGATTATATAGTTCCAGTTTGCGCCGTGCCAGAAGCCTGTGCAGAACCATACAAGAAAGAGGTTGAGGTATTTTCTTCTTTTACCGAAGATAGGAACATACAGCAGGTAGTCACGGAAGAATGTACCGAGCGAGATGTGCCATCTCTGCCAGAACTCAGTGATATTCTTGCTGACAAACGGATAACGGAAGTTTTCGTCAAAGTGGAAACCGAATATACGTCCAAGACCTATGGCTATATCGGAATATCCGGAGAAGTCGAAGTAAACCTGCATAGCGTAGACTATTACCGTGTACCACGTTCCGACAACGGACAAAGACGCAAGATCGCCGGTCTTGAAGAACGTATCAACGATAGTGCTGAGGTTGTTTGCAAGGATGACCTTTTTACCAAGACCCATGCAGATTCGTGTAATACCCTCGCTTACATCGGCAGAGGTTATAACTCTGTTGTCTATCTCGTTTTCGATTACGGCATAGCGGACAATAGGACCTGCAACGAGCTGTGGGAACATCGAAATGTACATAAGCAACTTATACCAGCTTCTCTGCACCTTTATCTTGCCCCAGTAGCAGTCGAGGATATAAGAGATAATCTGGAATGTGAAGAAGCTGATGCCTATCGGCATTTCAATATGCGGAACGGGCAGATCCACAGGGCTTATTGCATTGAAGTTTTCGACAAGGAAGCCTGTATACTTGAAGAACACAAGAAGTCCTATATCGAACACAAGCGTACAGGCGGTCACTGCTGTAGCTTTTTTAGTGTCACGGAACTTATCTATCAGAAGTCCGCCGACATAGTTTACGGTAACGCTTCCTATAAGCAGGAATACCCACACCGGCTCGCCCCATGCGTAGAATATCATTGAGAATACGATAAGCACCCAGTTTCGATATACTGTTTTACGGCAGATGAAATATGCTATAAAGCACAGAGCCATAAAGAAGTACAGAAAAAATAAATCGGCGAATATCAACTGTATCGTCCTTTCTTTTGCAGCTTTTAGTATCTGTGATTTTTTGTCTGCCTGATTTGAGGCAGACCCTAATCAGTATAATTATACTATATCCGAGCCTGTATGTCAATTTATAAACTGCATAACTGTGATGTTTTTCGGTGCTGTGAAATGTAAGGTTAACAGCCGGCGGTTTTGGAGTGGGGGAGGCGGAAAAGTGATGCCGCTTCTGTGCCGGACATACAACAAACCCCCGAAACCGTGATGTAAAACGGTTTCGGGGGTGGTGGTTATTGCCACTCAATAGTTGCAGGGATTGTCAATACTATTATTGTGATTGAGGTTGTTATCAAGCGTTTTAAATTGCAAAAAGCGTAATAAATACTTGAATTATTGCAGAATATGCGGTATAATAGAGAAAAATATGATAAAGCGAGAACAGATTATGGCAAAACCTTTTTTAAAATGGGCAGGCGGAAAAAAATGGTTCGTTAATCAAGAACGTGATAGATTGCTACTAGACTTCAATCGTTATATAGAACCATTTTTAGGTGGAGGATCTGTATTTTTTTATATTAATCCGCAACAAGCAATCCTTAGCGATATAAATGCTGAATTAGTTAATGCATATATTTGTTTAAGAGACGAATTCGAAAGCGTATATAAAAAATTACATATACATCAAATTCATAATTCTGAAGAATATTATTACATAATTAGAGATAGGCAAACAAGGACAAACGCTACTTCTGCTGCTAGAACAATCTACCTTAACAAAGCGTGTTTTAATGGAGTGTATCGAGTAAACAGAGATGGAAAATTTAATGTTCCTTATGGAAAAGTAAAAAACCTCATATTTGATAGAAATGCGCTACAGGAATCGTCTATTGCTTTGAGAGGTACAGAGATACTTTGTCAAGATTTTGAAGCAACAATCGACCAAGCTGAACAAAATGACTTTATTTTCTGCGATCCTCCTTATGCTGTTTTGAATGAAGATAACCGTTTTGTTTCGTATACAGCAAATCTGTTTTCGTGGAACGATCAAGTCAGATTATCACATGCGTTAAATCGTGCAGCTCAAAGAGGAGTAAAAATACTTATGACTAACGTGGATCATCAAGCTGTCAGAGCGTTATATGAAGTTCTTCATGGCTTTGAACTTGAAGTTGTTGAACGAAAATGTGTTATTTCTAGTCAATTAAAGGCCAGGTGCGTCTATAGTGAGTTAATTGTTACTGCTAATATGTAGTAATTATTCAGGAGGTTCGTTAGTATGACTAATTGGGAAAACATTGTCTCAGGCAAAGAACTAATAACTGCAAAAAACAAGCGAAAAAATTTGTATATTGAAGCCCGTGAAAGAAAAGTTGCTTTAGAAGAACTTGAAGAAGAAGGATGGGAATATGTCAAAGATTATGCTGATTCAAAATTCGTTAAGGTCAGAAAAGAAAAACCGTTCTATGAACGCTTCGAAGATCAAATTTGGCTTCTATTCTTCCAAATGGGTTTTAAGCATCTAAATCGAGACGCTAATTTCAAAATGAATTATGATTTTAATAATCCTGATTTCACACAGCAGATCGATGTTTTTGCAGCAGATGATGAAACCATATTAATTGTTGAATGTAAATCGTCAGAAGATTTAAACGAAGTTCAGTTCAAAAAGGATATTGAAAAATTACACGGTCAAATGGAAGGATTAAGGAAATGCGCCCTAAAACAGTACCCTGGACGAAAAGTCAAGTTTATCTGGGCTACTCATAATTGCATTATGAGTGCAAAGGATATAAAGAGATTACAAGAATGGGATATTATTTTCTTTAGCGATTCAACAATACAATATTACAGCGAGTTAGTTAAACATCTAGGCACTTGTTCAAGATATCAACTTTTAGGAAATCTTTTAGCAAATACCGAAATTAAAAAAATGCAAAATAAAGTGTTAGCAATTAAAGGTAAAATGGGCGGTCACGAATACTATGAGTTTTCTATTGAACCCGAAAAGCTTCTGAAAATAGGATATGTTCTTCATAGAAATGAAGCTAACAAGAATATGATGCCAACATATCAAAGAATAATAAAAAGAAAAAGATTAAAAGAAGTACAGTCGTTCATTAATGATGGTGGTTATTTTCCAAATTCTATTATTGTTAGTATTGATAGTGGTGGAAGGAAGCTTCAATTTGACGAATCACCCACAAAATTAGATGATTCAATATCCAAGATTGGAGTTCTTCATCTTCCAAAGCGATACCATTCAGCTTACATCATTGATGGACAACATAGACTATATGGTTATTCTGATTCTGAGTACGCCAACACTAACTCTATTCCAATTGTTGCATTTGTGGATTTAGATCGTTCAGAACAGTTAAAGCTGTTTATGGACATTAACGAAAACCAAAAATCTGTTTCTAAAACACTTCGAATAACTCTAAACAGTGATATGCTTTGGGATTCGCCAAATCAAAATGAACGTCGAGATGCCATAAGGTCTAAAATTGCGCAAATGTGCGGAGAAGAGCAATCATCACCATTATTAGGAAGAGTTGTAATAGGCGAAGATGAAAAAAATAATATAAAATGTATTACAATACAGGCTATTCAATTGGCATTGCAAAAATGTTCTTTCTTTTCTACTTTTGCAAAAAACAATACTATTGCCACTAATGGTAGCTTTGACGTTGGTGATAATCAAGCGACTATCGATCGATTCTATCCATTTCTTGAAGGTTGTTTTAAGACAGTCAAAAATGAATGCGAAACAGAATGGTCGTTAGGTGAACAAGGAATACTTACTATAAATCGTGGTATTCAAGGAATTATTAGAATAATTAATGATGTCGTTAATCTACTTATTGCACAAAACAAGCTATTTCCTCTAACTCAAGATATTGACGATATTATCAACGAAGTAGAATACTATATGTCGCCATTATTAAATCATATAAATAAACTAACAGAAGAGCAGAGAATAGAGCTAAAAAGCTTTTATGGTGGTGGAGCAGAAAACAAATATTTGCACTATTTCCAGAAAGTTATTCACGATTCACTAACAGATTTTAATCCAGAAGGTTTAGAAGAATACATAGAGAACACGACAAAGGAATATAATGCAACTTCAAAAGAATACATTTATGCAATAGAAGAAAAACTTAAAGATGTTATTGCTGAATCACTACAAGAGTATTACGGCGACAAATGGTTAATCAAAGGATTGCCCAAAACAACATATAAAGAAGCTGAAAAAGCTGCTAGTGATAAAAACTATGAGTTGTTATCTAATGATGAGGAATCAGATATTGAGCCTTGGGACTGTATAAGTTTATCTGATTGTAAAGACATTGTTGTTTATTCGCGTAACTGGAGCGAAATATTTGAATCGATTATAACAAGACCCGAAGATCTGATACTTTCGACCAAAGAGCAAAAGACTGAGTGGATTAACACAATTAGCAAGGAACAGAATAAGCTTTCAAAATCAACATATAGTGTTCCAAAATCGTCTTTTGAATTAATAAGCAATATTTATGCTTGGTTAGTTGGAACAGATTAATTAGTAGTAGCGTCTTTATCTTAACCACTAAAAGGCACTATTTTATTATTTCAAATCACATATCTTGAGAGTATATTAAAATGATAGAGAATATTCGGCGAACTTCAAAAACAATGCGATATACATATATGAAAAGAGATAATTGGCGAGTATTTTGTATATAAAGGAAAGCAAACAATAAGATATACTCTATTAGATGCTTGTCTTGTGGAACAAATTGGGTTAGACTTAAATTTGATACAATGAACTTAAAAAATATGTTATCCATAACTGGATAAAGTGCATTGTTCTCATTTTTCGCTGTTGCTGAGTGTAATTTATGCACAAAAGAATAATTTGGCATAAGCTTAACTCTGACCGTTTACGATTTGGAAATTCCTATAAAATTAGAGCTATCCGATTCAAAGTAAAATCGGATAGCTTTTATCTTTTCGGAAACTATTAATTTACTATTGTCAATAAACGAGAATGGTCGCTCAATCGTTGCTACTCAACTTAACTATGGCTAAAAACACAGTATTACATAGATTTAGCAAACATTATATTACTCCCACTCAATAGTAGCCGGCGGCTTACTCGTAATATCGTAACAGATTCTGTTGATATTCTTGACCTCGTTTACAATTCTTACGCTTGCCTTTTCAAGCACGTCATAAGGGATTCTTGCAAAGTCAGCAGTCATAAAGTCGCTGGTCGTAACGCCTCTTAATGCGAGGGTGTAGTCATAAGTTCTGTCGTCGCCCATAACGCCTACCGAGCGCATATTTGTAAGTACCGCAAAGTACTGGTTGATGCTGCGGTCAAGGCCTGCGTTTGCGATTTCCTCACGGAAGATGTAGTCTGCGTCCTGAAGAGTTGCCAGCTTTTCACGGGTAATTTCACCGATGATTCTGATAGCAAGACCGGGGCCGGGGAACGGCTGACGCCATACGAGGACATCCGATAAGCCAAGCTCGGTTCCGAGCTTTCTTACCTCGTCCTTGAATAAAAGACGGAGCGGCTCGATTATCTCCTTGAAGTCAACATAGTCGGGCAGACCGCCTACGTTGTGGTGTGACTTTATAACTGCGGCATCGCCTGTACCGCTTTCGATAACATCGGGGTAAATTGTACCCTGTACAAGAAAATCGACCTTGCCTATCTTCTTCGCTTCTTCCTCAAATACACGGATGAATTCTTCACCGATGGTCTTTCTCTTTGTTTCGGGGTCGGATACACCTTCAAGCTTGCCGATAAAACGGTCTGCGGCATTTACTCTGATGAAGTTTACATCCCAGTCCTTAAACGCCTGCTCGACCTCATCGCCCTCGTTCTTTCTCATAAAGCCGTGATCAACGAACACGCAGGTGAGCTGGTTGCCGACCGCCTTTGAAAGCAGTGCGCAGGCTACCGAGCTGTCAACACCGCCCGAAAGAGCGAGCAGTACCTTGCCGTCGCCGACTTTTTCACGGATCTGCTTTATAGCTTCTTCCGCATAGTTCCTCATTGTCCAGTCGCCCTTGCAGTGACATACTTTATAAAGGAAGTTTCCGAGCATATCAAAGCCCTGCTCGGTGTGGTTTACTTCGGGGTGGAACTGTGTAGCGTAAAATCCCTTTTCAACGTTCTCGATTGCGGCATAGGGGCATTTGTCGCTGTGACCTACAGCCTTGAAGCCGTCGGGGAGAACCTCGATATAATCGTTGTGGCTCATCCATACGACAGAGTTTTTCTTAAGACCGTCAAATACGGCACATTCCGTATCAAATTCGCACTCTGTTCTGCCGAATTCTGCGGCGGCGTTTTCGTTAGCCTTGCCGATAGTACCGCCAAGACCGTAAACCATAAACTGCGCACCGTAGCAGATGCCGAATATCGGTATGCCGAGTTCAAATATTTCTTTTGTCATTCTGGGGGAGTCGTCAAGATATACGCTTCTCGGACCGCCCGTGAAGATGATGCCCTTAGGATTCTTTGCCTTTATCTGCTCGATAGGTGTCTTGTATGAGATGACCTCGCAGTATATGTTATGTTCTCTGACTCTGCGCGCGATAAGCTGATTGTACTGACCGCCGAAGTCAATGACGAGTACGAGCTCGTGCTCGCTTGTTGAAAATTCCGCCATTTTCCAGTTTCCTTTCCTTCTTGTCTTTGGGAATCAAGTGCGAAAAACCGCACCGATGGTGATATTACATATTTCTTAAAGTATAACATATCCGGACGGCTTTTGCAACGGCTTTTTGAAAAAATAAAATCAGTAACGTTTACGAATTATCTTGACATTTCCCTTTAAATATGATAAAATCATATACAGAATAAGTGCGATAAATTTGCGCACTATATTCTTTGGAAGGCAATAAACCGTGAAAATGAAAGGAAGTATCAATTATGAGCCATATAGATGTAACGTCAGAAAACTTCAAGCAGGAGGTTTTACAGTCCGATAAGCCGGTTTTAGTGGATTTCTGGGCATCGTGGTGCGGTCCGTGCAGAATGCTCGGCCCTGTGCTTGAGGAGCTTGGAGAAGAACATCCCGAAATCAAGATATGCAAGGTCAATACGGATGATGAACGTGAGCTTGCAATAAGCTTCGGCATAGATTCTATACCCTGCGTAATATCTTTTAAAGACGGTAAACAAATAGACAAATCGGTAGGTTTTGTCAGCAAGGACAAGTTGCTCGCTTTACTCGACTAAAACTGCAAAGCAAGACGGGGAGCGGTTTTACAGTTGCTTAACGCTAACTTGAAAATGGCGTAAATTTTCAGAAAAAAGTGTGATATTTCAATATAAATTTATCAAAAGGTCTTGATTTTTTTTGAAATTGTGTTACAATATAAGCAAGTCATATAACTCTATGACAAAAAATCACAAGGAGGATCATTCCGATGGCTTATAAAATTTCTGATGATTGCATCTCTTGCGGCGCTTGCGCTGCTCAGTGCCCCGTTGAGGCAATTTCTGAAGGTGACGGCAAGTACGTTATCGACGCTGACACATGTGTTAGCTGCGGTGCTTGCGCAGGTGTATGTCCTGTTGGCGCTCCCGCTGAGGAATAATTTTAAATTAAGGACAGCCATGAGTTTTCAGCTTATGGCTGTTTTCTTTACTGTTTGTGAAAACGTTAACACGCAGAAGAATTCTGCAAGTTAAAAGGAGAATCTGATATGAAGATATATTCGGTAAACGATAAGGAATTTGCCGCATACGGTAAGGTACATACCGGTTATGATGTAAGCGACCTGCTTTCAGCACTTGACAAAAGCACGCCGTTACCTGACGCTGTAGGATATGTTCCGAGCGAGGCGGCGCTTGAAAATACAAAGCTGTTCGGACTTTTGCAGAACAACGCATACGGCGGTATGCCTGTTCAGCTCGGCTGGTGCAACGGTCACAACACAAAGCTCAACTGCCTTGAGTATCACCGTGACAGCGAGTTCAACATAGGCTTATACGATTTTGTCCTGCTGGTTGCGAAAGAGGATGATATTGTTGACGGCAAGCTTGATACATCAAAGGTTATGGCTTTCAAGGCTAAGGCAGGAGATGTTGTCGAGGTTTATGCTACAACACTGCATTACGCTCCCTGCAATGCGACTAAGGACGGATGTTTCAAGGTGGTCATAGCGCTTCCTAAGGGAACAAACGGAGCAAAGCCCAACATTACTCCCGTTTATGATGAAGATAAGACGCTCTGGGCTTGCAACAAATGGTTACTGGCTCACGCAGAAAGCGATGAGGCAAAGCAGGGTGCTTATGTCGGTCTTACAGGAGAGAACATCGACATAAAGGATATTATATAACAGCTTGTAGAAAAAGTCTTTTTTTTATAAAAATAGAGCAAATTCTCTATCCCTAACCCCAAACCCCTTCCCCGTGGGAAGGGGCTATATTACAGGGGCTACCGCCCCTAAACCCTGTCGGGGGCTACGCCCCTGCGACCCCTTTTTTATCAACGATAGAGGTTTTTCGACAGACTGATTATATAATCCGTTTTTCATAAAATCCGTACCGGTAGCTAACCGGTACGGATTTTTTTGTATCTGCAAAAAAATCGCTCCCTTGAAAAAGGGAGCGACCGTAAAGATGCTGTTATTCGTTTGCTTCGTTGTTGTTATCGCCGGTGGCTTCTGCGGTATCCTCGCAATCGGCAGGAGCGGTATCACTGTTTTCGCTGACGGGAGCGGCTGTATTATCATCAAGCGATTCGCCGTTCATCAGCTTGTAGAAATCCTCGCCGTCGATCTTCTCATGTTCCATAAGGTAATGAGCGACCTTGTCAAGCTGATCTCTGTGGTTGAGCAGTATCTGCTTTGCGTTTTCGTAGCTTGTGTCTATAAGCTCACGGATCTCGCCGTCAATTTCTGCCGCAACGTTTTCGGAGTAGTTTCTGCCCTGAGAATAATCTCTGCCGAGGAATACTTCCGAGTTATCGTGTCCGTATACGATAGGACCGAGCTTTTCAGAGAAGCCGTATCTTGTTATCATACTTCTTGCAAGGTCTGTAGCACGTTCAATATCGTTGCTTGCGCCTGTCGAGATTTCGTCAAGCACAATCTTTTCGGCAACACGGCCGCCGAGAAGAACAATGATTTCTTCTTCCATCTGCGTTTTGCTTCTGAAGCTCCTGTCATGCTCGGGGAGCGACATTGTGTAGCCGCCTGCCATACCTCTCGGTATGATTGAAACCTGGTGTACGGGGTCCTGCGTCTTGCAGTGGAATGTGCAGACAGCGTGACCTGCCTCGTGGAATGCCGTAAGGCGCTTTTCTTCCTCGCTTACAACCTTCGACTTCTTTTCTGGGCCTGCAACTACCTTGATGGTAGCTTCCTCTATATCAGGCTGAGTGATAGCCTTTCTGTTGTTTCTTGCCGCAAGCAGAGCCGCCTCGTTTACAAGGTTCGCAAGGTCTGCGCCTGTAAATCCTGCCGTACCCTTTGCTATTGTAGCAAGGCTAATATCGGGAGCGAGCTTTTTATTCTTTGTATGAACACGCAGGATAGCCTCTCTGCCCTTGATATCGGGGTAGCCTACTGTAATCTGTCTGTCAAAACGTCCGGGACGGAGCAGTGCAGGGTCGAGAATATCACGTCTGTTGGTAGCCGCAATAACTATTACGCCCTGATTATCCGTGAAACCGTCCATCTCAACGAGTAACTGGTTCAGTGTCTGCTCACGCTCATCGTGACCGCCGCCAAGACCTGTACCTCTCTGACGGCCTACGGCATCTATTTCATCTATGAAAATTATTGACGGGGTGTGCTTTTTCGCCTGATCGAACAGATCTCTTACACGGCTTGCACCAACACCGACAAACATTTCAACGAAGTCTGAACCGCTTATTGAGAAGAAGGGAACGTTTGCTTCGCCTGCAACAGCTTTTGCGAGTAAGGTCTTACCTGTACCGGGAGGGCCTAAAAGCAGAACACCGCGCGGTATCTTTGCACCAAGCTCCTGATACTTTCTGGGATTCTTCATGAAATCAACGATTTCGCTCATTTCTTCCTTTTCTTCTTCGGCACCGGCAACATCGGCAAAGGTTATTTTAGGGCCGTTTGAAGGCTGTGTCCTTGCATTTGCCTTTGAGAACTGCGACATCTTTCCGCCGCCGCCTGCCTGACGCATTATGACGAATGTAAATCCTATCATCAGCGCAACCATCAGCAGATAAGGCAGGAAACTCAGCAGGAACGAGTTGTCTGAAACGGGGTAGAAGTCCTCGACAAGCTGACTGTCGGGATTCTTTTCGTTGTATGCCTTTCTGTAGCCCTGCGTATCCTGCAAGAACAGGCTTACGTTCGGTACGGAATACTTATACTTCTTTGTGTTGTCGCTTTTCAGGGTGTATTGTAATTCACCCGAACCGAGATCAAGCGTGTAGCCCGATACGTTGTAGTTGTCAAATTCGCTTATCACCTTTGAGTATGTCGTATGCTCGCCGGGAGTTGCACTCATCTGAAGCATTGTTACCATACCGATAACAAGCAGAACGATAACTGCAAGGTAAATGAAAACGCCTTTGAATTTGTTGTTCTGATTCATCAGTTTCCCTTTCTGTCGGTCGTATCTGCATAGCATCCGACCGCCTCTACGGTTATATTTTTACAGCCTCGACGTTGCTTTCAACGTGCCTCGACCTTAAGCTCACCTATGTAAGGAAGATTCCTGTAAAGCTGGGCATAGTCAAGTCCGTATCCTACTACGAACACATTGTCAACGTCAAAGCCGATATAATCAGCCTTGATCACTTCTGATTTTCTGACTTTCTTGTTGAGCAGAGTGCATACCTTTATCGACGCAGGCTCTCTTTCAAGGAAAAGATCCTTTACGAATTTCAGCGTTTTTCCGCTGTCGAGAATATCCTCGACAAGAATAACGTGTTTTCCTTTTATATCTGCCGAAATATCCTTAGTCAGTCTTAATTCTCCGGATGTGGTGCCGTTTCCGTAAGACTGAACCGTTACGAAATCCAGCTTTGTATAAAGGTCGACATTCTTCAGCACATCCGACAGGAACATAAACGAGCCTTTCAGTATGCCTATCACGGTTACTTCTTCGCCCTTATAGTCCTGTGTTATCTGTCTGCCTATTTCCTCTGCTCTTTTTACAAGCTCCTCGCTCGTAAAAAGTACTCTTTCAATGTCATCATGTATGTTTTTCACTACTAATTCTCTCCGTAATCACGTTGTATTAAATAATACATCGCTTATGTTAAATAAATGTTAAGCGATGAAAACAAAACGGCAATACAGCCATTATAGCACGATTATGCCGAAAAAGCAACGGCGATAATCATTTTTAAGCTGTTTATCACATTAATTTCGTCTGAATTTCTCACGGTCTGTAACAACAAACAGCTTTTTCTTTCTTATCTGAACAAATCTGAACTGGCACGGATTTATCTTTCCCTGTCCGGCTCTTATAATTCCTACGCAGCTTTCAACCGCTTTCATATTCGGCGGTATATCGTTATCCTTGAAAATCATCGTAACGATACGGCGAAGTATGCACTCATCGGCGGTGCGCAGTATACCGACATCATATTTATTATCGGCGGTGCGAGCCTTTTCCATAAGCTCCGATGCTATTTTGTCAAGATACCTGTCATCGTCCGACACAGACTGCGACAGTCTGCTTATCGCACCGAAAAGCGAGGGGTTTATTTCCTTCAGCAAAGGCACGACCTTATGTCTTATCTTGTTTCTTGTATAATCATCGGACAGATTGGTGCTGTCTGTGACATAATCAAGACAGTTTTCACTGCAATAAAGCTCTATATCCTCACGGGTGTTGTATAACAGCGGACGGATTATATTGTCACGCTTTGCGGGAATTCCGCATATACCCGAGAGTGCAGTGCCTCTGACCATATTTATGAGAATGGTTTCGCAGTTGTCCGACGCTGTGTGGGCGGTCGCTATCAGCCTGCCCTTGCTTATGCTCTCGAAGAAATCGTACCTTAACCGCCTTGCACATTCCTCAAGGCTGTCGTGCTTTTGCCGTAAATCATTTACCTTTATGCTTGCGGTGTACAGCGGAATGTCAAGGAATCTGCACATCCTGCGGACAAACCGTTCATCGCTGTCGCTTTCCTCACCACGCAGATTATGATTTACATGGCAGGCGGCAAGCGAAAAGCCGAGCTCGTCTTTCAGCGAATATAAGACATACAGCAAGGCGACGCTGTCTGCGCCGCCGCTTACCGCCGCAATTACAGTATCGCCCTTATTTATCATCGAATACCGTTCTATAGTATTTTTAACGGAATTTTTTAAATTACTGCTCGGCATGGACATACTCCACATCTGTAAATCTCGTGTACTGACCGTCCCATATCATGTTTATATCGTTGGTTTCGCCGTGACGGTTCTTAGCAACGATACACTTGCAGGCTCTCTGATCCTCTGCCTCTTTGTTATAATAGCTGTCACGGTACAGGAACAGAACTATATCAGCGTCCTGCTCGATAGAACCGGAATCACGAAGGTCTGACAGCATAGGACGTTTATCATCCTTTTTCTCGGCGGAACGTGCAAGCTGTGACAGTACGATTATCGGAACATTAAGCTCCTTTGCCATTATCTTGAGGTTTCGTGTCATTTCCGAAATTTCGTTTACACGGTTAAGATCCCTTCTGCCCGAAGAAATAAGCTGAAGATAGTCTATTACTATCAGCCCGAGATTATCGACACGGCGCAGCTTTGCCTTCATTTCATTGACCGTTATCGCCGAGCTGTCGTCTATGTAGATATTCATATTTGACAGTACGAATGCGGCATCGGCAAGATTTCTCCACTGTGCAGGGTCAAATCTGCCTGTTGACATAAGCTCGCTTGAAATTCTTCCCTCAGAGGACAGCATACGCTTTACAAGCTGTTCCTTCGACATTTCGAGGTTGAATACGCAGATAGATTTTTCGGGATGATATTTTGCGACATTTGTCGCCATATTCATAGCGAATGACGTTTTACCCATACCGGGACGTGCCGCAACTATCAGCAAATCAGATTTATTCAATCCGTGTATGTACTTATCAAGCGAGGGAAAGCCCGATTTCAGACCTTGTATGCCTTGCTTGTCGGGGTTTGCGCAAAGCTCGGAAAGCTCGTTGAGAATGCCGACAATGACAGCGTTCAGCCTTGTAAGACCTTTTACCTGGTTCTCGTTTCTTATATCGTATATTCTTTTTTCGGCAAGCTCAAGCAGAGCGGCAGTATCCGTCTGTCCTTCGTTTGCATTTTCAAGAATATCGCCTGCTATGCTTATAAGAAGCCGTCTTGTGTACTTATCCTCGACTATTTCTATATATCTGTCAATGCTTGAGATGCTGGGGACGGTTTCCATCAGCTTTACAAGATAGTTTCTGCCTTCCTCCTGCGACTCGAAAACATTGTTCTTCATGCAGTTTTCAAGCACGGTAACAACATCAATATTGTCGCTTGCCGCAAACATCTGCATCATAACAGTGTATATATCTGTGTGGACTTTTACATAGAAATGCTCCGGGTGCAGCTTTGCCGACGCTTTCGGCATATTTGCGTTTCCGTCAAGCAGTATAGCGCCCAGTACGGACTGCTCTGCGTCAAGGCTGTACGGAAGATTTACCCCCGCAAGCTCCATCTCAGCCATTATTCTTCCTCAACCTTTACACTGAACTGTGCAACGATGCCTGTAAACAGCCTTGCCTCTGCAGTGAATGTACCGAATGATTTTATATCGCTTTTTGTAACGATTTTTCTCTTATCAACATCAAAGCCGAAATCACGCTTTATAAGTGCGCTTATATCCTTGCCGGTAACAGAGCCGAACAGCTTTCCGCCCTGACCTGCTTTTGCCTTGAATGTAAGCACCTTGCCGTCGATAGTATCCTTTATCTTCTTTGCGTTGGCGGCTTCAACATCGAGCTTGTGCTGTGCGGACGCCTTCTGTCCTTCAAGGTGGTTAAGGTTCTCGTTTGTAGCCTCGACCGCAAGGCCCTTCTTTATAAGGCAGTTTCTTGCATAAGCGTCCTTTACTTCCTTTACCTCGCCCTTTTTTCCCGAGCCTGCAACATCCTGTGTGAAAATTACCTTCATTTTATATCGTCCTTTCTTTAACTGCGCTGTGCAGTCTTATTATCGTTTGAGTTTACCTTTATAAGACTTAAATAGTAGTCGTCAATCGACTTCTTGAGAGTATCAAGCGCTTCGTTTACCGTAACGTCCTTTAGCTGAGCGCCTGCCATAGTCTGATGACCGCCGCCGCCCAGAGCCTCCATTATAAGCTGGACATTTAAGTTGCCCATGCTTCTTGCGCTTATTGATATTTCGTTGCTCATCGTTTTGAACAATACAAACGATGCGTCAACATTCTTGATAGTCAGCAGTTCATCTGCCGCCTGCGGAGCGACTATCCTAAGATCGTCCGCATAGAAGTCACACGGCGCTATCGCACACTTGCGATAAATTTCCGCCTCTGCGACTATCTGTGTTTTTCTCTTGTAGCTGTCTATAGAGCTTGAGAACATCTTCTTTACGGTTATCGTATCCGCACCCATCTTACGCAGTACAGCCGCCGCCTCAAATGTTCTTACGCCCGTTTTCATAACGAAATTCTTTGTATCAAGCATAATACCTGCAAGCAGACACTCCGCCTGCACCGCTCTCAGCTTTCCTGCCTCGCCGAAATACTGTATAAGCTCCGTCACCATTTCTGATGCGGATGAAGCATACGGCTCGTGGTGGAATATTACCGCATTGTCTATGTAGTTTACCATCTTCCTGTGGTGGTCGATGACAACTACCTTCTTTGCTTTTTCGTAAAGCTCCTTGCTTTCTATTATCAGCGGATTATGCGTATCGCAGATAATCAGCAGTGAATTGTCCGTTAGCTCCTCCATAGCGTCCGCAGGCTCTGTGAACAGCGGTTCTTCACCGTCAACGTGGGGGAATCTGTCTATCAGGACTTTTGCAAGCGAGGTGTTGTAGTCGCATACCGCCCAGGCGCTCTTGCCGAGATTCCTTATGGCGCAGGTAAGGCCTACAGATGAGCCTACGCTGTCAAGGTCGCTGTACTTGTGACCCATTATGAATATCTTGTCTGCATTGTCAACAAGCTCAAGCAGTGAGTTTGCGATGATTCGTGTCTTGACCTTCGTGTGACGCTCAACGCCCTTTGAAACACCGCCGTAAAATTCAAAGCCGTTGTCCGTCTTTACAGCCGCCTGATCGCCGCCTCGTCCGAGTGCCATTTCAAGCGCCTGACGTGCGAACTGTTCGCTTTCTTTGAGCGTTTTACCTGTTCTGCCGATACCTATCGACATTGTTACGTTAAGGCGGTCATTTACGAAAATTTCTCTTGCTTTATCGAGGATTTCGACCTTGTTACGCAGGATTTCCTGCAGGTGTCTTTCTTCTATTACGGCTATAAATCTGTCGGACGCATTCTTTCTGAGTACGCCTGTCGTCTGTCCCGCAAAATCTTCAAGCAACTTGTCTATCTGTACCGAAACGTGCGCCTTTTCACTTTCAAGGCAACCGCTTATAAGCTCCTCGTAGCCGTCTACCATAAACAGTATGACAACGGGCTGTGACAGCTTTTTCTCTGTTTCAAGAGCGGTTATGTCGGTTATGTTCTTGAAGAATAACAGCGTCAGTTCCTTTGCTTCGTTCTCATCGGGTATTCTTGCAAAAACCTTATATACCTTGTCCTTGTATCTGACGGTTATTCCGTCATCGGTGAAGAAATCGGCAGGCGGAATATCGGTTATATCTGACAGTTCCATACCGTATTCGCAACAGTCGGGGAATTCCTCAGTAAACTTTCCGTTTGTCCAGACTATTCTTCCGGCACTGTCGATTATAACGGCGGACATAGGAAAGCTATGCACGGACATATGCATTTTCGATTCAAGCTCATCGTCTATTCGTGCATAATACTGGAATGTTTTTCTTGTGACCTGTATCAGTTTTCCTATCGCAAAACCGCCGATAAGCACAACAAAAGGCGCAGACATCCAGAATACATTGATGTCCTTCGTGTAAATATATCCCTGAATTATTACCAGTGCGATAACCAGTGCGGAAACCGATATTACAAGTCCGCCGTCACGATAAAAATTCTTCACCTTTTGCGCCTCCTTTGTATTCCGTTATTTTACACTTCCATTATGATAGGCAGTATCATAGGACTTCTCTTGGTTCTCTGGAATATGAAGTTGCCAAGCTCATCCCTTACGTTAGACTTTATATTGCCCCATTCTCTGATGTTCCTGTCTGCACAGGTCTGGAGCGTTTTCTTGACAAGCTGTTTAGCTTCGTCCATAAGCTCCTCGGATTCCCTTACATATACAAATCCTCTTGATACTATATCGGGGCCTGCCGCTACCATACCTGTTTCACGGTTGATAGTGGTTACAACTACGATAAGACCATCCTCAGACAGATGTTTTCTGTCACGCAGTACGACCGAGCCGACATCTCCAACTCCGAGACCGTCGACAAGCACCTTTCCTGCAGGCACCTGACCTACTACCTTCATTTCAACACTGTCGGTTTCAACCACCTGACCGATATTCAGAAGGAATATGTTTTTCTCGGGTATGCCCATCTTTATTGCAAGACCCTCGTGCTTTTTCATATGCTTGTATTCGCCGTGTATCGGTATAAAGAATTTCGGCTTTGTCAGTGCAAGCATCATTTTAAGCTCGTCCTGGCAGGCGTGACCCGAAACGTGCACCTCGTACATAGCCTCGTATACTACCTCTGCACCCTGCTTCATAAGTTCGTTTACAAGCTTTCCGACAAACTTCTCGTTGCCGGGAATCGGAGTAGCCGAAATAATGATAAGATCGCTCGGTGTTATAGATACCTGTCTGTGATCTCCCGATGACATTCTCGAAAGCGCGGAAAGCGGTTCGCCCTGACTTCCCGTTGTGATAATTACCATTTTTTCGGGAGGATATTTGTTGACATCTTCTATATCTACAAGCATACCCTGAGGTACTTTTATATAATTGAGTTCAATTGCGGTAGTAAGCACATTGAGCATACTTCTACCCGAAACGGCGACCTTTCTGCCCCAGCTTTCCGCATTGTTTATAATCTGCTGTATTCTGTGAATGTTTGAGGAGAATGTAGCGACAATTATTCTCTTGCCCTCTGCTCCTGCAAAAAGACTCTTGAAGCTCTCTCCGACCTTTCTTTCTGTAGCCGTATAGCCCGGACGCTCTGCGTTTGTACTTTCCGAAAGCAGTGCGAGAACACCCTTGTTTCCAAGCTCACCGAATCTTGCAAGGTCAATTATACCGCCCTCGATAGGTGTATAGTCGACCTTGAAGTCGCCTGTATGCACTATCACACCTGCAGGCGTATGCACTGCCATTGCGCAGGCATCAGGGATTGAGTGGTTCACTCTGATAAATTCAACGCTCATACAGCCCATTCTGACATTCTGACGGGGTACGACCACGTTCAGCGAACACTGCGACAGTATGCCGTGCTCACGGAGCTTTCCCTCGACAAGTCCGAGCGTCAGCCTTGTGCCGTATACGGGTACGTTTATCTTCTTGAGGAAGTAGGGGAGTGCGCCTATGTGGTCCTCGTGGCCGTGCGTCAGCACAATGCCCCTTATCTTCTCCCTGTTCTTTTCAAGATAGGTGAAGTCGGGGATAACAAGGTCAACACCGAGCATATCGTCATCGGGGAAGGCAAGTCCGCAATCTATGATGAATATATCGTTACAGCACTCGTAAACGTAGATGTTTTTGCCTATCTCGTTTACGCCGCCGAGCGACATAATCCTTACGGGTGTCTTTCTGCCGCTCTTCTTTTCGTCCTCAGCAAAGAAAGAGGGATGCTCCTGCTTTCTCGGTTCCTGCTTGTTATTGTTATGATGCGGCTTGTTGTCTGTAAGAACAGGCTTTTTGTCATTTCTGCCGTCTGCTGATATGCTTTTCTTTTCACTGCTCTTATTGTCGGTCAGTACGGGCTTTTTGTTCTGACTTCTGTTGTCGGTAAGTACCGGCTTTTTGCTTTCAGATGCTCTTCTGTCAGTCAGCACAGGCTTTTTGCCCTGCTGTCTGTTGTCGGTCAGAACTGTTTTATTTGCAGGCTTTGCATTTAAGATCCCTGTAAGCGATTCGCTTGCGGAAGCGTCCTTAGGGGCGTTCCTGTCGGTCAGCTTGAACTGCTTTGCAAAAGGATTCTTTCTTCTTTTTGAGTAAGGCTTTGTAGCCTTCGGCTTTATGTTTTCAGTCGCCGTCAGTAAGTTTTTTGAGTCAATAATTCCCATTCAGTATACCATCCTTCCGAATAGCCGACAGGTGTTGTCCTTTTATATTTATGTATGACATACAGTCATTGTCGGCGGTTCTGTACGGAAAAGCGGCGGTATATAATTTCGTCCACAGCTTTTACGGCAAAAAGCCAAAACCGCTTGCACGCTCCTGCGAAAAGACACACCTCTCCCTGCAAAAGCCAAAGCGAAGCTAAGCCTGTATCACTGATACAGCCATTCCTGCCGTAAGCGGCATTGTCAATATGTCGTCCTGAGTACAATAAACGTGTTGCTCTTATCGTAACTGAACGTTTACCTTGTAAGTACCGTATTCGTGCTATCGAAATTTTATGCTGAAGTAAAAGGAAAATATATAATTTCTTAAAGCCGCTTTTCCGTTATTCTTTTGTTTTTATAATTTACTTATAATAAATCCGTTATTCATTCCGCTTAAAATCATTTGCCGAGCCTGCATGGAAAATCTGTCACGCTGTCACCGTGAAAAAAAGCGGAAAGCGGTTACTGCCGCATTCAACATATATTTTACAACATAAAAACGATATTGTCAAGAATAATAAGTATGGCGAAACGGTCGTATTTTGCTTTATAAAGCCGAAAAAGAGAAAAATAATTTTGCTTTTCCGCTTTTTTGCCGCTTTGCTTATCATCACTCTTTCGCTTCCTGCGGCATATATTGAAGCAGTGAATATACGGAAACGAGGGACTGATTATGTATTTTATTGTTTTACGCTCGGCTACAGCCGCCGAAAAAGCAAGAAAAATCCTCAGTGGCTATAAAATATCATCTACTACGGGAAAAATCACCACTTCAAAGGGCTGCAGGTTCGGAATTTACACGGAACACGATCCCGACAAGACCTGCCGTCTGCTGTCGCTGGGCGGTCTTAACTGTATGGAGATACGAAACGGCGGTGATGCCGGATGATATATCTTGACAATGCCGCCACCACCTATCCAAAGCCCGTTTCGGTGCTTCATTCGGCGGAAAAGGCACTGTACGACTACGGGGCAAATCCCGGAAGGTCGGGTCACAGGCTTTCGCTCGAAACCTCACGGCAGGTGTTTTACGCAAGGGAGAAATGTGCGGAATTTTTCGGCGGTGAAACCGAAAATACGGTTTTCACGCTCAACTGTACCCATGCAATAAATTTTGCGCTCAAGGGCGTTTGCAATGCAAAAGGGCATTGCCATGTGATAACGTCCGACCTTGAGCATAATTCGGTAATAAGGCCGCTTCACGCACTGTATAAACAAAAACGGATAAATTACAGCATAGCCGACAGCGGCGGCAGTGACGATGAACTGCTGTCGGCTGTGGAAAAGCAAATCCGCCGTGACACTGCCGTGGTCATTATGACCGCAGGGTGTAACGTAAACGGCAGAGTGACTCCGCTTGCCAGAATTGCGGAGCTTTGCAGGAAGCACAATATATGTCTTATCGCCGATTGCGCTCAGGCGGCAGGCGTTATACCGCTTAATCTGGCGGACGGCATCAATATTATATGCGCACCCGGTCATAAGGGACTTTACGGTCCTATGGGTACGGGAGTGCTTGTGACTGACGGAAAATATCCGCTCAGCACACTTATAGAGGGCGGAACGGGCAGTGCAAGCGGAGAAATCGACCAGCCCGACTTTCTGCCCGACAGCTTTGAAAGCGGAACGATAAATACTCCCGGTGCTATCGCACTCGGCAGGGGAGTGGAATTTGTAAATTCAAAAGGCATCGACAGGATTTACGCTCACGAAATGTCGCTGTGCGATTTATTTATAAAGCGTGTTGAAAATATCGGGAAAATCAGGGTCTACCGTCCGGAAAACGTAAAATCTCTCCCTGTGGTATCTTTTACGGCGGGAGATGAAAACAGCTCGGTCACAGCCGATATGTTGTCGAAAAACGGGTTTTATCTGCGTGGTGGGCTTCACTGCAACTTCCTTGCCCACAAAAAGCAGGGTACGCTTGAAACGGGGACGGTACGGCTTGCACCGTCGGTGTTCAATACACGTTCGGATATTATAAAGCTGACTGAATTGCTTTATAAGAAGTATTCATAAAGAATTACAGCCCGCAGCGGTAAGACCGTTACGGGCTGTGGTTATATAGAATTACTTCAGAAGAGCAATCGTGTCTTCTGCTATCTGTTCGGGAGTCAGATGCGCCTTATGCATAAGTTCGTTTACATCGTATCTGTCGTAGAACTTCTTTTCAAGGCCGAAGCACAGTGTTTTAACATCGCTGCTGCCGTAGAAACGTGCTATCTTTTCACCAAAACCGCCCTCAAGAATTCCGTCCTCAAGAGTTATCACAACATCGTGGTTTTTCTTGAGGTCTTCAAGCATATCCTTGTCAATGCCCGTGATATAGTGAGGATTGATAAGCGTGGGAGCGGTGCCTGTCTTTTCTTCGATTAGCTTTGCCGCTTTCTCACCGAGCTGATAGAAGGTGCCGAGCGCTATCACTGCTATTCTTGAGCCGCTTTTTGTAATCTCGTACTTGTTTATATCCGACCAGTCGCTTTTAACTTCCTTGCCGTCCGAAATCACAGCACCGCCCGGTACACGCACCGCAACGGGATACTTACTTTGTTCGATTGCCCAGTCAAGCATAGAAAGATATTCTTCCTTTGTTGCGGGAGCAAGATAAACAAGATTCGGAATGTTTGAAAGCATAGGAATGTCATAGAGTCCGAGATGGGTAACATCACTCATACCGTAGACAGAGCCTGCGAATACGCTTATCGCAACGGGGCTGTTGTTTATGCATATATCCTGCGAGATCTGGTCATAGGTACGCTGTATAAATGTGCTGTATACTGTGTACAAAGGCTTTCCGCCGCCTGCTGCAATTCCCGAAGCCATAGCCGCCGCATTTTCTTCCGCAATTCCTACATCTATAAACTGTCTGCCTGCCTCATCTCTTCTGCCTTTCCAGAAGCCGCCTACTGTGGGAGTACCGGAGGTCAGAACGCATACGCTTTCGTCCTTCTTCATTTTTTCAAGAAGCATCTTAGCTGTAAGGTCGCCGTAATCCTCGCCGTCATAATTGTACTTTGCCTTGCCCGTTTCAACGTCAAACGGCATATGCCAGTGCCAGTCCTCCTTGTTTTCTTCCGCAAAAGACAGACCTTTTCCTTTTTCGGTAACTATATGCACTGCGACAGGACGCTTGCTGTCCTTTACCTTACTGAAAGCGGCGATAAGACTTTCAATATTGTTGCCGTCCTTTACGAACACATAGTCAAGACCCATAGCTGTGAACAGATTCGTATCGGCTTTTCCGTTGCCCTCACGCAGAGCCTTGAGATTTTTGTACATACCGCCGTGGTTTTCAGCGATAGACATATCGTTATCGTTTATAATAACGATAAGATTTCCGTCAAATTCGCCTGCGTAGTCGATAGCCTCAAGAGCTTCGCCGCCGCTGAGCGAACCGTCGCCTATTACCGCAATAACGTTTCCGCTTTCGTGCTTTAAATCCCTTGCCTTTGCAAGACCGAGTGCCAGGCTTACAGAAGTTGAGGTGTGACCGATGACGAAAAAGTCGTGTTCGCTTTCGGCAGGATTCGAGTAGCCCGAAATATCGTCAAAATGCTCTTCGTAAAGGAAACCGTCCTTTCTGCCTGTGAGCATCTTGTGGCAGTATGTCTGGTGGGATACATCAAATACTATTTTGTCTGTCGGTGAATCAAATACATAGTGCAGAGCGACCGTTGCCTCCGCAAAACCGAGATTGGGACCGCAATGGCCTCCGTGACGGCTGAGCTTGAATATAAGTGCGTCACGCATTTCCTGCGTCAGCTTTTTCATTTCGTCAACGCTCAGCTTCTTTATATCCGACGGCGAATTGATTTTTTCAAGATACATTGTTATTCTCCTTTTTAGTATGTGCCTGCCGCTATAAGACGGACAGCACGTTGCTTTCCTGTTACAACCGTATTGTATCACATGGAGTTCACTCCAAGTCAAGAGGTTTTGAAAAAATTTTTCGAAAAATACGCAATACTGTTTTTTCGACAATATATGCAAAAATTGTAACCAAATTGTAACCAAATTGTAACCAATTATTAGTTGATTTTTCAAAATTTAAATGCTATACTCAAGTAAACAGTTATTTGTGTTAAAATCCGAAAAATCATAAAATCAAGAATAAAAAGGTAAAAGCCATGACATCTTTATCTTCATCAGCATCAGCTAAAACGGTAAGTAACAACGCTCAAAAAAATATTTCTGTTTCTGTCTGTGAAAAAAACGCCTTAACGGCTGTAAACGGGCATAAAAAGCGTAAACAAGGACGACTGCGGAATTTCTGCATAGTTTTTCTTTCGGTCGTGATAGCCTTTTGTACGGGGATAATGCTTTTCTGCGGTTATGCCATGACACAAATGAATCAAAACAGACCTTACAGACCTTCTACCGAAGCACTGCCGTCTTTGACAGCAACAGAAATAAAGCCTGTACCGAGAATCATATCCGTATCGGCAGCGGAAGAACTGAATGCAGACTTCACACGCAATGTAGCAATAGAATGCAGAAACGAGGACGGTACAACGGACGGGTTGTATTATTCATATAACGGCGATAGTGACAGGAAAAGGCTTGAAGGCGGAAAAGCGGTATTATCTCTGCCAAAAGGAAGCTACATTATAACCGTGACTAACGACAGCGGAAAAGCCGTGCAGAGTGATGAGTTTACAGTAAACGTTGATGCAGTAACCAAAATCACAATAGACAAAACCGATACATATTTGAATGTCGGAATGACAGGTACGCTTACAACCGCTTTTGAAACTATCGGTAATCCCACAGACAGCGAAAAGTCGGTAAAGTGGAACAGCTCCGCACCGAAAACGGTCAGTGTCAAGGACGGTGTGATTACCGCTCTGAAAGCGGGTACGGCGACAATAACAGCAAGCGTATCGGACAGCATTTCAGACAGTATAGAAATAACGGTCACGGATTTACTCAGAGCGCCGAAGATCACTGCAACAAAGCCGCTTCTTCAGCCCGGTCAATACAGTGAGGCGGAGGGCAGTATGATCGACGCTGTGCTTGAGAGCCGTGTAAATACCGCAGGCTACGGAACAAGAGCAGGCGTAGTTGCGGCGGCAAGGTTTATTCCGCTTGAATTCAATTACAAGATACCGTATTTCTATGAAAACGGCAGGCTTGATCCACAGCCCGAAAGACCGTATTGTGACGGCGAGGGCAGATTCTATCACAAGGGACTTTATCTTACCCACAGTAAGTTTGATATTCTTGATAAGAAAGGCATATTATACGGACCTGCAACGTGGGGAGAACCGCTCACAAACTGGGAGGACGCATTCGGACTGATTCCGGGTGCTAAATATGCAAACGGCATGACCTGTTCCGGATTTGTTTCGTGGTGCCTGTATAACGGCGGTGTTCCGCTGGGCGATGTCGGCGCAGGGGATACTCCCGGCTATGACGATGAATATTCCGATTTCGGAGAGCGTGTATGGCTTGACGAGGAGGTAATGCGAAGCGGAATATTGCAGGTGGGCGATCTTATCGGCTGTGACGGTCACATTGCGATAATCGCCGGCTTTGATGAAAGTAATATCTATATTGCCGAATCTCTCGGAAAAGGTATTGTTATGGAGGTGCGTGAACGCTACCGTGAGGTGTGGCAGTGCGGCGATTATACATACGCTATGCTTATGGGAGATATTTATGCGAAGCATAACGGCGAAGGAAACGTAACTGAAATGTGGAAGGACTATTCCGCTGAAAATAATCAATAAATAAAAAACATTGATGCCCGACCTTTTACAGCCGGGCATCAATGCTTTGGGGAAATATATGAAAACGAAGATAGCAACATTTATAGGGCTTTTCCTCACCCTGTACCTGTATTATATTCGACGTTTGTTAACTGAATTTAAATTCTGCCGATTATTTTTAATATTTTCTTCCCCGTAGTCTATTGACAGCGTTGCTTCTTTATAGTATCATAGTCAAAGAATGTAAACGTTCACACGAAAGGAAAACAGCTATGATAAATACGATAGACATCAGCGGAAAGTGGGAGCTTTTCATAAGCGAAAATAACCGTACCTCGCTTCCGGATAATTACAACGACAGCATAATTCTTCCCGATACTCTGTCAGATGCCGCAAAGGTGGCTGAGAACAAGAACAGGGACGAAGGATACCTTACCGATAAATACACATTCACGGGATATGCTTGGTTCAGACGCTCGCTTACCGTTGAAAGCGATATGACGGGATTGGTGTCAATACTCATGCTTGAACGCACCAGAGTAAGCACGCTGTATATTGACGGTGCGGAAGTAGGTACATGCGACAGCCTTTGCAGTACGCACCGCTATGATATTTCTTCATATATGACCGCAGGCACGCACGAAATAGTTATCCGTGTGGCAAATGTCGGCTATAAGACGGGCGGAGGTCACATGACAAGTCCTGATACCCAGACAAACTGGCTCGGTATAGTAGGAAAGATGAATATCGAAATATATCCCAAGAGCTACATTTCTGATGTAAGAGTTATCGCATCTGCTGACGGAAGTTTATCGGTAAGAGGCACGGCCAGCGGTGCGGTCAATGCCGTTGTTACTGCGACTGTTACCGCTCCAGACGGAATCCGTGTGCTTAAAGCCAATATCATATCTGACGGAGATGCATTTGAAGCAGAGTTCAGACTTGAAAACGCTCAGCTGTGGGATGAATTTGAACGCAATATCTACAGTCTTGAGTTACGTTGCGGTGAAGATATATTCAATACCTCGTTCGGCTTTGTGACATTCTCGAATATCGACAGGAAACTGCTCGTAAACGGCAGTGAGGCATTTCTCAGAGGAAAGCACGATGGAATGATTTTTCCGCTTACCGCTTATGCTCCCTGTGATGTTAACGATTGGAAAGAGCGTCTTAAAATCGCCAAAAGCTACGGTATAAACCATTACCGTTTCCACACCTGCTGTCCTCCCGATGCCGCATTTACCGCCGCAGACGAGCTTGGTATCTATATGGAGCCGGAGCTTCCTTTCTGGGGAACGATTGCCGCAAAGGGCGAGGACGGTTATAACGAGGAAGAACAGGACTACCTTATAAACGAGGGTATCCGTATTATAAAAGAATTTTCTCACCACCCTTCATTTGTTATGATGTCGCTCGGAAACGAGCTTTGGGGCAACCGTGAAAGGCTTGGAGAGATAATCGACATTCTTCGCCGTGAAAATCATTCAATCTTCTTTACAAGCGGCTCAAACAACTTCCAGTTCTGGCCTGCCGAGATTCCGCAGGAGGATTTTTTCGCAGGGGTAAGACTTTCCCGTGACAGACTTTTCAGAGGCTCTTATGCCATGTGTGACGCACCTCTCGGACATATCCAGACGGACAAGCCGAATACCGCTTACGATTATGATGCGATAATCAGAGGCGAAAACGGCTCGGAGAACGAGTGCAGAGATACGATACAGATTCAGTACGGCACAGGGGTAAAGACGGTAAAGCTGAGCGCCGCAGACGGCAGTTATATTCCGCACAAGCCGGTAATATCACACGAGGTCGGACAGTATGATTATTTCCCCGATTTTGATGAGATGAAGATGTACACGGGTCCGCTCGTTCCTCGCTATCTCGATATTTTCAGAGAAAGGCTTGAAGAAAAGGGACTTTACACGCAGTGGAGAGATTTCTTCGATGCAGTCGGCGCACATTGTACTCAGTGCTATAAGGATGAGATAGAAACTGCTCTGCGTTCATCTGAACTCAGCGGATTCCAGCTTCTCGATCTGCAGGATTTCAACGGACAGGGAGTTTCGCTTGTCGGCGTGCTTAATGCCTTTATGCAATCTAAGGGCTTTATAACACCTGAGGACTGGAGAGGCTTCTGCGACAGTAATGTGCTGCTTGCAAAGACGGAAAAGTATGTTTTCGGTGCGGAAGAAAAACCGTCAGTAGAGATTCTTCTTTCGTCATACGGTAAAGGTAAGATAAAGAGCGGAGCGGTACGGTATTCGCTCAGAAGCGATGAGCTTGATATAAACGGCAGTGTTGAGTTTACCTCATCGGATGCACGCCTTACATCTGTCGGAACATTTGTTCCCGACTTCAGCGGTATCACAAAACCGCAGAAAGCCGTCCTTACACTTGCTATGGGCGAACTGCACAACAGCTATGTATTCTGGCTTTATCCGCAGACGGATGTTGAAATTACCGAAAACGGAATAAAGACAGCCGATGACGAGCTGATTTTTGCTGACAGCGTTGAAAAGGCGAAAGTGCTTATAGCAAGCGGCAAAAAGGCTATGGTGATAACCGACGGCAGTAATGCTATAGAAAACGCATACTGCGCGGATTTCTGGAACTATCATATGTTCCGTGTCATTTCGGAGAGTATGAACAAGCCTGTAGCACCCGGTACGATGGGACTTCTTATAGACAAGAACGATAAGCTGTTTAGCGCTTTCCCGTGTGAAAAGTTTACCACGCCGCAGTGGTATGAGGCGGTAACGCACAGCAAGGCGGATATTCTTGACGATACACCCGATGTTACTCCGATAGTTCAGGTTGTGGACAACACCGAGCGTTGCCACCGACTCGGAATGCTGTATAAGAGGAACGGTATTCTTCATTGCAGTATAAGACTGTGGGAAGCGGCAGACGTTCCCGAAATAAAACAGCTTGCAAAGAGCATTACAGAAAATTTCTGAATAGCAAGACCGCCCTGTGTATAAAAACGCATGGCGGTCTTTTCAAATAACGCAGATAAAAACCTCCGCATTGCTTAATAATGCGGAGGTCGATTTATTTACTTGTTATCCTTATCGGGCTTCTGATGAGTAAACGGTTTGTGAAACTCCAACCCCGTTTCAGAAAGATTATCGGTACGCTTAACGCTTCCGTCATTTCTGACAAGCGAGGTTTTAGGGTCAGCCGTACTCTTTTTGCCCTGAGATAAAGTACCGTGTTTCATATAAAGCCCTCCTTTAAGGGAGTAGTTTTAGTGAAATCGGATTATTATACACAACCCTGAGCCTTCATAGCTTCAGCAACCTTTAAGAAGCCTGCTATGTTAGCACCTGCCATGTAGTTACCCTCTAAGCCGTATTCCTTAGCGGCTGTATCGCACTGCTTGAAGATTTCCTTCATTATATCGTGGAGCTTAGCGTCAACTTCTTCGAATGTCCAGCTGTAACGCATTGAGTTCTGGCTCATTTCAAGACCTGATGTAGCAACACCGCCGGCATTTGCAGCCTTAGCAGGTCCGTAAAGAAGACCGTTTGAAAGGTAAACCTCGATAGCTTCGGGAGTAGAGGGCATATTAGCACCTTCTGCAACTGCAAAGCAACCGTTGTTTACGAGAGCCTGAGCTGACTCGCCGTTGATTTCGTTCTGTGTAGCGCAGGGGAGTGCAATGTCGCACTTGATTGTCCAGATGCCTGAGCAGCCTTCTGTATATGTAACATTCTTATGTGATGTTCTGTTAACGTATTCCTTGATACGCTTTCTCTCAACTTCCTTGATCTGCTTTACAACATCAAGCTCGATACCGTCGGGATCGTGGATGTAGCCGTTTGAGTCAGAAAGTGCAACTACCTTAGCGCCGTACTGTGTAGCCTTTTCTGTAGCGTAGATAGCAACGTTGCCCGAACCTGAAATAACAACTGTCTTGCCGTCGAAGCTCTTGCCGTTAGCCTTGAGCATTTCGTTTGTGAAGTAGCAAAGACCGTAGCCTGTAGCTTCTGTTCTTGCAAGTGAACCGCCGTATGTCAGACCCTTACCTGTGAGAACGCCTGAGAATTCGTTTCTCATTCTCTTGTACTGACCGAACATATAACCGATCTCACGTCCGCCTGTACCGATGTCGCCTGCGGGAACATCGCAGTCAGGACCTATATGTCTGCAAAGCTCTGTCATAAAGCTCTGGCAGAAACGCATAATCTCTCCGTCGCTCTTGCCCTTGGGGTCAAAGTCAGAACCACCCTTGCCGCCGCCCATAGGCAGTGTTGTAAGGCTGTTCTTGAAGATCTGTTCAAAGCCGAGGAACTTGATGATACCGAGATATACGGAGGGGTGAAGTCTGATACCGCCCTTGTAAGGTCCGATTGCCGAGTTGAACTGAATTCTGAAACCTCTGTTTACCTGAGTCTTGCCGTTGTCGTCTACCCAGGGTACACGGAACATGATCTGTCTTTCAGGCTCAACGATTCTCTCAAATACGCCTGCGTCAACGAGATCCTGTCTTTTTTCAACTACGGGCTGAAGGCTCTCGAAAACTTCTGTTACTGCCTGAATGAATTCGGGCTCGCCTGCATTTCTTTTCTTGACTGTTTCGAGCAGGTCGATAAGATACTGATTTTTTAACGCCATTGTTAAATCCTCCTGATATTTTCGGCTCAAGTGTGATATACATTGGTTTTACGGATAAACACGGTTTTTCTGCGTTTCATATAATAATTTGTGAGAAAACCGACTTCATCGGTAAGCTTTACTGCATTCTCTGTGACTAAAGCCGTTATTGCTTTTAAACTGCAAGAAAAAGTATACCACATATACGCAAAATTTGCAATAGTTTTTTTAAAATTTTCATAAAAAAGTTTAAAAAACTCAAAACTACGCATTTCAATGTGCATTTCCGCAAGATTTTATTCGTGTTATTGCAAAATGCAGGAATTTTTTACAATGTGAATGTAAATTCGCTTGCAAAAATACCGGTTTTATAGTAAAATAGTATTTATACCTTATTTAAGAAAACGAATATCGGCATTTTGCACTGCCGATCATACCTTTATATATAAGAAAAGAGAGGTTACAATGGAGAAAACGGCACTTAAAACGATTGCAGACAACAGAAAGGCAAGGCATGATTATTTCATCCTTGAAAGCTACGAGGCAGGAATAGAGCTGACCGGCACCGAGGTGAAATCTATCCGTGACGGAGGACTTAATCTGAAGGACAGCTGGATTTCTATCGACAACGGCGAATTATTTATCAAGCAGATGCACATCTCGCCTTACGAAAAGGGCAACATATTCAACAAGGATCCGCTGAGAACCAGAAAACTGCTTATGCACAAGCGTGAAATAATGAAGCTGCTCGGACAGGTAAAGCAGGACGGTTTGACGCTTATCCCCATATCCGTCTATTTCAAGGGCAGCAGAGTGAAGGTTCAGGTCGGTCTTTGCAAGGGTAAAAAACAGCATGACAAGCGTGACGCTATGGCTCAGCGTGATGCAAAACGCACCATCGACCGTGAGCTGAAAATGCGTAACAGATAAACCTGAAAACAAGTCGGTTTGTCTTAGCACAACATTTTTTGAAAAAAATCAAAAAAGTGCTTGACAAACCGATTTTATTCTGCTATAATAGATTATGCTGATTTGCGGGGATGCTGGAATCGGCAGACAGGCAAGCTTGAGGTGCTTGTGTCAGTATTGGCGTGTGGGTTCAAGTCCCATTTCCCGCACCAGTGTAAAGGACATTCGATTTTCGAGTGTCCTTTATTTTTATATCTCGGCAAATCAGCAAATTACTATCATCAAAAACAGTTATGCTGGAATCGCACGAAATCTTTGATTTCGTGGAAGCGGAACTTGTTCCGCAGGTTGACAAAGGCAAGCCACAGGTACCCCAGTCAGTATTGGCGTGTGGGTTCAAGTCCCATTTCCCGCACCATCAAAAGAGGACGAAAAAGATGTCCTCACGAAAAACCCCGATTTTATCGGGGTTTTTCGCTGTCTATACGGGCATTTTTCAAGATGCAGAATCGTAGATGTAAAAAGGCATTTTTTCCTTTGCGGAGAGTTTTAAACTCAAACCCAACTTAATATTTTCACTGCAGGCGCATGGAACAGAAAAATCCATGCGCCTTTTTCTATACCCAAAAATCAATCAGGAGGTACCTATGACAATCTATCAACAGGAGCTTTTACGAAAGCTTCCCCACTTCGGATGTACCGGGCAATACAGTGAAACCGATGAAGCGCTCGCCTTTTTCTATGACGGTTTCAAAATCGGATGGCAGGACAAAGCCGGATATATTTACGGAGCAATTGACAAAGAGCTAACCGATGAAATGCGCGACGCTTTTTACGCCGTACAGGATCAGGCAAAGACGATTCGTGAATACACCGATCTGTATGAGACATCCCCACGCATGGGTATTCGGGATGTGGACGAATACCGCAGATTTGCCGAATACGGCGACACCGTCCTTGCCGGAATGTACAGCGAAAAGCACGGATTCATGTTCACCACATGGAAGCAAAGTGCAGACCGAAGAAGCGTTTCCCACGGAGATTATTCACCCGATTTTGAATATGCGAAGGAGTCCTTTGCCACCCGTTCAGGACTGATCGATGCGCAGCGCCTTTTTACCGAGGATGAAGCCGCCAACCTTTATCGCTGCCTTGACTTTGCCAAAGGCAACTGCGAAACACTGACCTACGAACAGGAAAAACAGCTTGATGAACTTATGACTAAACTGCGATACGGATATCCGCAGTTAGAAGAAGTGCCGCCCTCTTTCGAGCAGGACGACGCCCCACAAATCAATATGTAACAAACATTCCTCAAGCCTCCGATTTTTGACTTTCCCCTGAGAACAAAAATCGGGGGCTTTTTGTATTTCAAGAAAGGAAATCAAAATGTACTTTATGCAAAACAGCCGTCTGCGTGAGATGGAGAAACTTATGCAGCGCGTCCCCAATTTCCGTCCGAGAGGACGCGGCGTGATCGCCATAAGAATCACTGAAATCCCTCCGCCCACTTTTGCCGGGGTGATGATGGAAACGGCGTCCGCCATACGGTACCGCCCGTTCCAATTTCGTCTCCAACAATATCTGAAAGAAAGTAAGGATTCACCTATGATCTACAAAAACGATAAGCACAGGGCGGCATTTGAAGCCGCCGTCAGAAAAGAAAACAAAAAGAATTATGCGCTGCTGTCCGCTCTCTACCTGCTTACAGCGGACGGCAGACTGTGGAGGGACACAAAAAGATTTGTGGTTACCGGCTGTATCTGCTTTGAGCAGGTGCATTTGCCGAACTGCACAGAAACCGCATACGCGCTATTCTGCGCTGCAAAAGACCTGTATCTCGGAACAAAGCATCTGACAGTCAGTGATCTTGCCGATCAGAGCCTTATACCGCCGAAGGTGTTCGGACTGATCTGCAACGCAATGGCAATCCGCCGATTCGGACTCGGCGCAATCGCATCTATGAATCGAGGTGATGAAGCATGGCTCTAATCAACGCAGTCATTATGAACGAAGAAAACACGCTCATAACGGAGTTTCCGAAGAATTATCTGGATATTTATGAGGAACTCTGCTCCATAGGAATCCGCAAGGCGCTTGAAAGGATTCCGCTTATGGATAATGAGGACGATCCCATCCGGGTAAAGCTCTATGCCGACAGCGACATTGGCAATCATCTGCTTTGCCTGTTGACGGAAAGCAGCACTTTGGCCGACGCCAATACCGCATCCTTTGCAGTGCAGAATGCAGACGAAGATATTCAACAGGAATTAGAGCAGAATCTGTTAAATGACCAATATACCGGCATTGCGGAACTGCTCCATGACATCAAGGATATGACCTATCAGGCCGGACAGGTGAAAATGTCCTTCTTCTGTCCGCTGGATGGAAATATCGAGGATTCTGAGTACGGCGGCACAACACCTGTCGGCAACCTTTTTCTCAAAAGCTATGAATGGGATATCCGCGAACTGCTGGAAATGGAGCAGTCATCACCGGAAGACGAAATGGCGCAGTTCTTTGATGATGACGAGGGCATCAAGAAAAAGCTCGTCTCTGCCGTATGGACGGTGGATGAATACAAGGGCAAGCTGTACGGCAGGATCGATTGCCGATTCAAGGAAGAGCTGACAGAGGACGAAACGGAAATCTTCAAAGACTGGCTGATCGGACAGTGTGCAGACGGATTTGGCGAGCATGTAGAACAGCAGCCCATTCATACCGAGGACGGCGATCTGTTCGTCTCTTTCTGGCATCCCGGTGACAGCTATTTTCTCTGTACAGAAGATGAACTCGACGATTGTATTGAGAACTCGCAGGAAATGCAGTTTGGAGGGATGTAAAATATGAGTGCAGAAGAAAAATATCCCCTGCTGATCGGGCATTCGCTCGCAGGAAGAACAAGGCTTCACAATATTGAAGAAGTAGCGAATTTTATCTGCGTACATGGGCAATACAGCGATCTTGCCATTACGCAAAAGGACGGTACGCCTTTTCTTGATACCTTCGGTATCTACATTAACAAGATTGCGGATATGGAGTACCGGAAGGAACTGCTCAAGGTGCTTATCCCGATGCAGATGGAGATAGACGGTACGAGCAGGATTGAAGAAGAAAATGATGAAAAGGAGAAAACAGATATGAACGAATATGAACGCCTGCGCCGCTTAGCCGGACGGCACAGAGAAACCTACCCACCCGGAACAAGGCTGAAACTCATCGACATGAACGATCCTTATGCCCCGGTGCCTTCCGGTACGAGAGGCACGGTAAAATTCATTGACGATATGGCGCAAATCCATATGGAATGGGATGACGGCAGGACGCTTCCTCTCAACAGCGATGAGGACTCCTTCCGCAAGCTGACACAGGAAGAACTTGCAGAAGAACAGAATGACGGTATGGACGAGGATAACGCTCCTGTCATGGGAATGTGAGGTGAAACGGAAAAAGAATAACGGAAGACGGTCGGATGCCTTATGGCTATCCGATTTTTTGATATGTTCGCAGGCATCGGCGGATTCCGGTCAGGGCTGGAAGCGGTAGGCGGTTTTGAATGCATCGGTCACTGCGAAATCGACAAATATGCCAACAAAGCCTATACCGCACTCTATGAACCGAAAGGAGAAATTTACTATGAAGACGCAACCAAAATCGATCCGGCAGGACTCCCCGACATCGACCTCATCTGTGCGGGGTTTCCTTGTCAGAGCTTCTCGGTCGCTGGAAAGCGGCTTGGATTTGCAGATACAAGAGGAACTCTCTTCTTTGAGGTTGCCCGAATTGCTCGTGAGAAACGGCCTGCATTTCTTTTATTGGAAAACGTGCCGGGGCTGCTATCGCATGACGGCGGCCGGACATTTGAAACCATCCTCTCCACACTTGTTGAAATGGGGTATCATCCTGAATGGTGTGTGCTTAACAGCAAATATTTCGGAGTCCCCCAGCAGCGAAGGCGCCTGTACATTGTCGGACATCGTGATGAACGAGGCGCCGGAGAAGTATTTCCTCTCGCCGGCGGCCATGCGGAAGATCTTAAGCAGCTTATCCCCGGACCGCAGGGAGCGAGAGTCTACAGCACCGATGGCGTAGCCTGTACACAGTGTGCGGGATCGGGCGGCTGGGGAGGCAAAACAGGGCTGTATTTCATTGACCTGAATCCCGATCCCATCATCACAGATACAGCGAGATGCATAACGGCAAGGCAGGATTCAGGGGTTAGCAACCATCGAGGTGAACACTCTGCCATACTCGTCGAGGATGCGCCGAGAGCCATCATTTCCCCAACAAAGGAGAAGGTGCGGCAGAACGGACGGCGGGTAAAAGAGCCGGACGAACCCATGTTTACGCTGACCGCACAGGACAGGCATGGCATTGTGCATCACGGCAGAATCCGAAAGCTGATGCCCATTGAGTGCTGGCGGCTGCAGGGCTTTACCGACGAGCAGTTCTATAAGGCACAGGCCACCGGGCTTTCAGACGGGCATCTGTACAAAATGGCGGGTAACGCAGTCAGCGTTCCCGTCATTTCCGCTATCGGCAGAAAAATCAGAGAAATCAATGAGAAATATCACATTACGGAAAGGCTGTGAAAGCAATGGAAAGCAAGCAGAGAATTGATAAATTCAATCAGGAGAATCCTCCTTTCTATATCGTCGATCATGAGGACGGCGAATACAGTTTGTGCCTGCCGTTGGATATGCTCGGTGATGAATACTATCCCTACTGTCAGGACGCATTTGACGCTTATGCAGCGGAGATCGGTGAACCTGCATACAGCCACAACGGACTGAAAACCCACGGCAGCGGCTACGAATGGGAGGCGGCGTTCCGTGAAGCATTCAAAGATGATCCCAATATCGGAAGAATTCTTTTTGATTGTGAGATGGGCGGCTTCTTCTGCGATGCAAATGACTTGGCGCTGCTCGAAGACTTTGGCAGCAGGTTCAAGGATATCTGCGAGGATACGGAACGCTTTATTCCGATTGTTTCGGAGGGCATCAAAAATGCAGAAGCATGGGAAGCGGAACAGGATCGACTCATGAAAACCGTGAGAGGGCAGCTTATGAAAAATCCCTCTGCTGTTTTCGATATTATGACGCCGGATGGCAATGTCCGCCTCACGCCGAAGGAGAGCAAAGCGCTGCTCGACGGCGAAATGCAGTTCATAAAAATTGGCGGTATCACCTTTTCAGCCTATGAATTGCTCAATCAGGAGATTACGGATATGCAGACGGATCTGTTTGACCAAAATCTTGTTCGGATGAAAACGGATGACTCCGAAGAAACCATGACCATGTCCATGTAGGAGGATCAGATGAGTTATACAAGAAAAATCATGAGGCTTGACCTCTCAGCAGAAAAAACTGCATCAAACGGGTATTACTACACGGAGCTTCTGCTCCCCGCTGAGGACTATGAAATCCGGGACGCCATGCAGCAGCTCCGTGCCATAGGCAGAGAGGACAGCGTGTGGATCAGCATTTTAGAATGCAGCGATCTTCCCATGCTTGAAAATGTCCGATTGGATTCCCCGACACTGGATGAGCTGAATTTCTTTGCGAAACGGCTGGTTTCTTTAACCGATGAAGAACAGCTTGTACTGCGGGCAGTTTCCGGGCGTGTAATTTCCGCCGATCCCGCTGGCGTGCTGGTCAGCATGAAGGATTTAATCAATATGACCTATGGACTTGATACCGTCATGATCGCATCCAATGTGGGAAACGATGAACAGCTCGGTCAGTTTGTCATCGAAGAAGAAATAAATGAAGATGTAGCAAGCATTCCCGAAAATGCGCTGTATCTGCTGGATCGAAAGCAGATTGGAAGGCTGCAAAGAGAAATTGACGGCGGCATATATGTAAACGGCTTCTATGTGGTTGCCGGTGATTATGAAATGCCAGAGGTGTACGATGGCAAAACGCTTCCCCATGAAGAACCGTCAGAATGGTTTGCATTCCGCTTGCACATTGCAGAAGCTCCTGTGAACAGCGCAGAGGAAACGGAGAACAGCGCCGAATGGATCAATCTTCCCATCGATAAAGCGGAGGCAGACAAAATTGCCCAAAAGCATAATGAGGGCTGCATTGAGGACTGCGTGTGCTATGGCTTTAAATCATCAATACCGCAGATAACGGAGAGCAATTTCAGGGATATGGACGATTTTGAAAATTTCAATCGCCTTGCTAAAATGATGCTCAATATGTCGCCATCAGACCAAACCAAGTTCAAGGCTGCCCTTGAAGCTGAGCCGCATCTTCAATATTTGAATGTCCTTGGATTTTTAGACATCGCTGAACATTTGAATGAATACGAGTTGGCCTACTATTCCGATTCCGCTGCTTCCTTTTACAAGGATTATCTGCGGAACTTCATGGACAGCCGCTTTGATGGCGCATGGCTGGATACGCTCCTCACGCAGAACGAGGGGAAACGGCTGCTCCAAAGGCTTGGCGCAGCAGAAACGCCATACGGCGTGATCTCTGCCCGCGGACACTCGCTGTATGAGCTTGTTTCCTATAACGAGCCGGAGGTAAAGGAGCTGTCCGTACAGGGCATGACCGATGAAAAGCTGGACGTCATCGAGGTACTCGACCGCAGGGCGCTGTTTGCAAACGGCAGGCTTCTGCCAGAAGAACTTCCTGAAGGGCTGTATGCCTATGATCTCCGGGAAAGCGATACCGGCGACCGCTTCGTCTCCATAGAGCCGAAGGTGGGTGTGAACCACGGTGGCACGGTACTCATGAAGGAAATGCTCGACTTCGGGGAAAGCGGATATGTCCCGCTTGACGAGGACAGTGATCCGAACTTTCTCGGATACACCATGACGCCGCAGGAGTTTGCGGGCGAGGAACAGGCAGAAGGAGAAAATCAGGAATTCGGAGGGATGCAGCTATGAGTATCAAAAAGATTACTGCGGAGGATCTTCGCCGTATGGACGGTAAGGAAGGTCTTATTTTACAGGGCTGCGGCGGAAGCCTTGACGAATGGGTAGACGGCATCAATGATCTGCTCACGGAGTCCGGCATTTTGCTCGAAGGAACAAAATTCAAAGCGGAAAATTGCTCCGCCTTTGAGCATGACGGACTGACCTGCCTTATGTTCCCCTTTTCGGAAGATGTCAAGCTGGATGTTGGCAGGCTCGCCATGTGGCGGCTGCAAACACACGGGCAATTGGGCGGCACATGGCTTTCCGATTATGTTCCCAATCGCCTCGGTGGTTTCACGGAGGAACAGCAGAAAGAAGAAAGCCTCAAGCCTGACTGTCCTCTCATCGGGCAGGACGGAAATATCTTCAATCTCATGGGGATTGCATCGAGAACGCTGCGGCAAAACGGGATGCCCGAACAGGCAACCGAGATGTGCAGCCGCATTACAGAAACAGCGGGCAGCTACTCCGAAGCACTCAGCATCATCGGAGAGTATGTGAATATCACCTCTGTGGATGACGGTCAGGGCTATGGTGGAGATATGGAGATGGAACTATGACGCCGGATGATTTTCAGAAGAAGCTCGAAGCAATCACGAAGGATGCCGACGATATCTATACCTCACCGGATTTCCAGTGCGATCAGACAGGCGGGTTTCCCACCTCTCTCTGCGTATGCTGGGAAAAAGGAAAAGCATGGCTCGCTCCAAATGACTTTATGATCACAGATCTGCCGGACGGTCAGGCAAAAGATATCCTTGACGCTTGTGCAGAGTACGGTATCCGAAACTGTGAGGATGCGGAGGACTTTAATAATCTTCTCCGCGGACTTGGCGAGGACGCCTTTCAGACAGCATACCTGCCAAGTGAAGATGAGGACGAAGGGATGGTGATGTAGAATGAGCGAGCTTGCATGGCTGTTTACGGGAATCCTGATCGGCGGCTGCATCGGTATCGGTATACTTTGCTGTATGCAGATTAACCGTATCAGCTATTATGAGCAGGAAATCCGAAGGCTCAAGGAAAAACTGAATCAAAAATAACAGGCAAGGCGGTATCAATCGTTTCAGAGCAAATGATTGGTACCGCTTTTTTTGTTATGCAATCCAATCAATGCGGCGCTTCGGCGCGGGCAAAAAAGCTGACATGAAGATAGTCCATCATGTCGCGTATTTGCCTGTCGGGGCTTCCCGACTGAAACGGTTGTCCGCCCTGTGAAAGAGGGTGATGATCATAAAAACGCCTGTGTCGAGGGTGGGCAATAAGTCGTCCATCCTTTCGATTCTCTATGCGCTGTTTCCGCTGAAATACGGTCGGTTTATCGATGTGTTCGGCGGCTCCGGCAGCGTACTGCTGGGAAATCCCTGCCCCTGTGCCTTTGAGGTGTACAACGACTTTGACCGCAATCTCGCCAATCTGTTCCGCTGCATGAAGGAGCGGACAATGGCGACCATCCGTGAGCTTGGTTTTTGTAACCTTAATTCCCGTGAGGATTTCATCGCCATACGCAAATTCTTTGAAAACGAGCAGTTTGATGACAGATATTTCTCAGAGGAACTAAGGCTGACGGAAATCCTGTTTCCCCCTCTTGAAGCAAAGGAACTCAAGGAGCTGCGGCTGCGGATTGCCGAGGATTACGATGTCCGCCGAGCCGCTATGTTTTTGAAGCTGCTGCGAAACAGCTATTCCAGCAGCGGAAAATCCTATGCCTCGCAGCCCTTTGATATCCGCAAGCTGTTCGTGCTGATCGGACAGCTTCAGGACAGGCTGGCAAATGTAGTGATTGAAAATCAGGATTTTGAAACGCTGATCCGGCACTATGACCGTCCCGACGCCTTCTTTTATGCCGATCCGCCGTATTTTTCCACCGAGGATATGTATGAGGTAGGCTTCGGATGGGAGGATCATATACGGCTGCGGGATACGCTGAAAACGATCAGCGGCAGATTCCTGCTCTCCTACAACGACTGTACCGAAATCCGGGAGCTGTATGACGGCTTTTCCATCTTCGATTTCTCCCGTACCCACTCAATGGCGCAGCGGTATGAAGCCGGAAAGGAATTCAAGGAGCTGCTCATCGGGAATTACGATCTGTACGAACGGGAACGCGAAAAGCCAAAGCAGCTTACGCTGTTTGACGGTTACGGCATTAGTGGAAGTCAGGATTACGAAAAAATCTTAAAGGAGTGTATTATATCATGCAAAATAAAGAGATAAGCGGCTTTGTGCTGCTGCCTGTCCCGCTGGACGATTTGATTGCCTCTGGCATTGACCTTGACGGAGTGATTCAGACAAGCGCCGGAGATGGCAGGATTATCATTGAGAATGCAGCGGATACGGCAGATTTTGTCTGCGACGGCAACTGCGAGGGCTGCCCCATGAGCGAAATCGACTGCGATGGGGACTGTGAGAACTGCCCTTGCTCTGCAGACTGTGATGAAGCGGAGGTGTGCGGCTGTGAATAAGATGTTCCGGATTCTCGGAAAACGAGGAAGGATTACGATTCCCTATGAAATCCGGCAGAGAGTGGGATTTTCGTATAACGATGTGCTGTCCTTTGCCGAATCGGATGATGGCAGAACTGTGGTTGTCAAGCGTGAGAAAATCTGCGATAACTGCAAAGGAGCGCAGCCCGCCGCACAGAACGACGAGGTAACGCTCTTTGATTTTTTGAACGGACTCTCAAAGGAACAGCAGAAAGCAGCGCTCGTCCATCTTTCAATTAAATGGGCGGAAAAGCAAGGAGGTACGCAGGGTGTCTGAGCATAAACCGCTGTATATATGGTCGCTGGATTACGCTGTCCGAAGCAATGAGCGCGATCTCTGGCGGGAAAGCTACCGTGAAAACTGCGACTGCGCAAGAGCGATTGAACGCGCCATTAACGAAAACTACCGTGACAACTGTTTGAATGACTGTATCCAGCCGATCATCGAGCGATACGGCTTCGACCGTGTAAATTGGGTGCTGGCCAATACCATTCAGGAGAAACAAGATGACGGCCGGTTCAGTCAGGAAAACAAGGCTTGGGCAAAGGGCTTCTATATCCCCCAAGACGATGTCCGGTGGCATTTTTGTGTGGAGGCGCATCCGGGGCTGACGAATATTTTTACCAATCAAGCCCGCAGAGCATGGCAGGCGCTTGGTTTGTTTGACGCTTCCCACTGTGAATCGGAAAAGGACGGGCAGCTTGACTATGAAGGCAAGGTGCTGGTGCTGAAAGGCAATGTACTCAAAGACCGATACAAAACGCCGGAGGATCAGTTATTCCTTGCAGACGGCGGATTCGGCTGCAGGCCAAACAGCAGAGGCCGCAAGGTGTTCGGAAAATTTCTGAAAGACGGTGAGGATACCCACTTTTACCGTGAAGACTTTGCCGGAATCCTGAAGGATGAATGTTTGCCCGATTGGGCGAGAGAAAAGCTGAACGAACTACAGACGCCGGAGGAATCCGAAGGCCCCGGCATGATGATTTAAAAACGGAGGTAATGTAAAATGGCAGATAAGAAACCCGCTGCCTCCAAAGCAGCGCAGAAGAAATCCGTCCCGTCCATTCAGGTGCGGATCGACAGGCTGAATGATTACGAGGGCAGCAATATCAAGGCGTTTGCCAGCGCCAACATCGGCGGTGCATTCGCCATCCACGGCATCCGTGTGGTAGATTCTCAGAAAGGGATGTTCGTCGCTATGCCGCAAAGCAGCCATAAGGACGGAAACGGCAATACGAAATACAGCGATATTTTCCACGCCGTGACTGCCGAGGCAAGGAGCGAGCTGAACGAAAAGGTTATGGACGCCTATGAACAGGCGCTTGCCGAGCAGCAGGACGAGGCGGCAGAAGAATCTGAGATCGGGGAACAAGGCATAGAGCCGACTATGTGACTTTTTTCTGAAAAGTTCTGAAAAACGCTGGACTTTTGAAATTCTTTCGGTATGCTTGTGGTGAAGGATGGTGATCCCCCATGAAAAAACAACTGATAGCCGCAATTCTATGCGGACTCCTCATATCTGGACTTGCCGGATGCGGAAATCAACCAAAACAACCGGTAGAATCCGTTCCCGGCAGTACGGTCAAGGCAGATGATACATCGGGCATTGATACGAGCGATGTCATTCCTGCCGAACCGACTGCGTCGGAAGAATCGGAGCCACCCACAGAGTCCTCTGCATCCGAACCACAGCAGCCGGCAGAAAAAGAAAAATCGGAGGCGGAACCTGCGCCGCAGCAGACCAAAACGGAATCGCAAAAGCCTGCGGAACCTACTGAGCCGCAACAGCCGCAGAAACCGCCTGCTGTGCAAACACAGCCGACAGCGCCTCCTGAATCGGAGCCTGCTCCTGCTGCACCAAGTCAGCCAACGGAACCTACGGTGACCGACCAGCCCAAAGAGCCGGAAGATGCGGCGCCGCCTGCTGTCACAGAGCCTCCAAAAACATTCACGCAGGCAGATCACGAGCGCATTATAAGGGAGGTGACCGCTTATGCGGAAAGCTACAAAGCAAAGGGGTTTATCTTCGAGTGGAAGAAATCAATGGAATTCGGCTGGGATGTGGGATATTTTGGCACACCTCGGATCGACCGTGACGGAGTTGACGGTACAATCCGAACCCTGAAATATCACATTGACAAGATTGTATCAACATCCACCGATCCGGCAAACGGGATTACCACTGAGTATATGACCTACAAGGTGGTGCAAATCACCATTGACGGAAGCATCGCTTACGCCGTCATCTATGGCGGTTGACAATACAAATACAGCAAAACAGGACGTCGTGAAAATCACGGCGTCTTTTTTTGTTTCCAAAAACGAATGGAGGAATATAATATTATGATTACGAAATGCAAACGTATCGGAACGGCGCTGCTTGCCGTCCTGATGCTTTTCGCCGCTCTTGTTCCGCTTTCTGCATCGGCAGCGGAAATTACAATGGATTTATCCAAAGCAGAAGTGTCGTGGGATTATACCTTGACAGATTACGATGGAAACACATTCTCAGCGGCATACGGTATTCGCGCAGAAGATAATCTTTCCGGCAATGCTATTGCCCCTAAGCTCAGAAATATGCACGATTACACCGCCAAGCGCCCCGGACTCGGCAGTGATAAATCCAAATGGGTATATGGGCAGGATTACGTCTATTGCTTTTGTATTGAGCATGGCATTCCTTTGCCGAACAGCGGCAGCTACAGCGGTTCATCCGATCCGCATCACGGCAATAAATATGAAATGCTGTCGGAAAGTCAGAAAGACCTGTTATCTCTTGCGCTTGCCTATGGCTATACCAATCGCACAGATCTGAAAACAAGTCAGGATGCTAACGCCTGCTACGCAGCAACGCAGCTCATTGTCTGGCAAATTTCATTGGGATTTAGAAGTTCACCCACACAGCTTGCCGATAAAAGCTATCCGGCCTCCGGCTACACCGGCACCATGACCGAGCAGTATTGCCGCAATAAGTATTTTAAGCAGTGGTACGATTTAATCCTGTCGGATATGGCTTCACACAGTGTTCGCCCGTCTTTTACAAGCAATGTCCCTGCTTCTGCCAAAACCTATGAATTGGAATATGCAAACGGCAGATACAGCGTAACGCTCACCGACGCCAATCATGTGCTGAACAAATACTATGTTTCAGTCAGTGGCGGCGTGTCAGTCTCTGTCAGCGGAAATACTCTGACAATATCCTCTAATACGCCTGTTAATGATGCGGTTACTATTAAACTCAATCGTCGGATGCCTTCGACCAATAGTACCACCGGGTTTCTCATTTGGTCTGTCCCCGGAAAAGAAGCGGCCAATCAGGATATGGTTTCCGGTGTACCTGCCGACAATGATCCCGTCCCGTCTTATTTAAAAGTGAAGACAGCCTACGGCTCCGCCAAAATCGTGAAAACCTCCGAGGACGGCAAGGTGGACGGAATCAATTTTCATGTGCAGGGCAGCGGCATTGATAAAACCGTTCAGACGAAAAACGGCGGCCAGATTCAGATCGATAACCTTGTGCCCGGCATTTATACGGTAACGGAACTCACCGAGGACAGATACGAGCCGCAGGAAATCCGCCGCGTTACTGTGGTCAGCGGGCAGACGGCTACTGTAACCTTCAATAACAAACTCAAGCGCGGCGATCTCACCGTAACCAAAACCAGTGAGGACGGCCTGAACGAAGGGGTGAAATTCCACCTTTCCGGCACCTCCTTCTCCGGGCTTGCGGTAGACGAATATGCCGTAACCGACAGCACAGGCAAGGCATATTTCCGGGATGTTCTCATCGGTTCCGGCTATGTGCTGGAAGAAGTAGATACTGCCATCCGCTATGTGGTACCGGATAAGCAGACGGCAGCCATTGAGTGGAATAAAGTTACGGAGAAATCCTTTGATAACATTCTCAAGAAGTGGCAGCTCACCGTCACCAAGAGCGATTCCGAGACAGGAACGGCACAGGGCGATGCAAGCCTCGCCGGTGCGGAATACGGTATTTTTAAGGGCGAGCAGCTCATCGACACCTATACCACCGATGCCAACGGGCAGTTTACCACCAAGTATTATATCTGCGATTCGGATTGGAGCCTGCGTGAAATCTCTGCAAGTGAGGGCTATCTCGTCAATACGGAATCCCTTCACATTGGGGCGGAACCGAAACTCTATACCGTAGAATACAACAGTACGGTACTTGATACACTGGAAACCGTGCAGAAAGGAAAAATCGCGGTAATCAAGCATTGCGATGACGGAGAAACACAGATCGAGACGCCGGAAGCAGGCGCAGAGTTTGAGGTGTTCCTCAAAGCCTCCGGCGGCTATGAAAACGCAAAGGAATCCGAGCGTGACTATCTCGTGTGCGACGAGAACGGCTTTGCGGAAACGAAGCTCCTGCCTTATGGCATTTATACCGTCAGACAGACAAAGGGCTGGGAAGGTAACGAACTGATGGACGCCTTCGATGTGTTCGTGAGCAAAGACGGAGAAACCTATCGATACCTCATCAACAATGCTGAGTTCAAGGCGTATGTCAAGGTGATCAAAACGGATGCGGAAACCGGAAAGAGCATCCCCTATTCGGGCGCCGGTTTTCAGATTTATGATCCCAGCGGCAATAAGGTGGAGATGACCTTCACTTATCCGGAAATCACCACCATCGACACCTTCTACACCACAGAGGATGGCACGCTCATTACGCCGGAAGTGCTGGATTATGGCACCGGCTATTCGCTGGTGGAGGTGTCAGCACCTTACGGTTATGTGCTGAACAGCGATCCCGTGCATTTCGATATCACAGAAGACGCCTCCACTGAGGAAGACGCTGTAACCATCGTTATGGTGGAACGCCCGAATATGCCGCAGAAAGGCACGATCACGGTATCCAAATCCGGCGAGGTGTTCTCCTCTGTTACAGAAGCGGACGGGATGTATCAGCCGGTTTATGCTTCGGCTGGGCTTGCCGGAGCTGTCTATGAAATCACCGCCGCCGAGGATATCATCACCCCTGACGGTACGCTGCGATACAGCAAGGGCGAAGTTGCAGCCACAATAGAAACGGACAGTACCGGGGCAGCGACCACAGAGCCGCTGTATCTTGGAAGCTATGAAATTCGTGAGATCAAAGCACCCTATGGCATGGTGCTGAATCCTGAAACGAAATCGGTACAGCTCACCTACGCAGGACAGGAAATCGAGATCACCGAAACCGCCGCCTCCTTCTACAACGAGCGCCAGCATATACGGATTGACCTCTCCAAAATCATGGAGCAGGACAAGCAATTCCAGATTGGCATGAACGGTGAAATCCTTTCGGTACAGTTCGGATTGTTTGCTGCAGAGAATCTCACCGCCGCAGACGGCAGCGTAATCCCGGCAGACGGACTCATGGAGATCGTAAGCTGCGATGAAAACGGCAAAGCTGCCTTTGCATCGGATATCCCTGTGGGTGCAAAGCTGTATGTTAAAGAGATAGCGACCAACGAGCAGTATATCCTCTCCGATGAAAAGTACCCTGTAAACTTCGAGTATGCGGGACAGGATGTGGCTACCGTCAGCATTACCGTAAGCAACGGCGAAACAATCCCCAACGATATCATCTACGGCACGATTAAAGGCTTGAAGATTGACCGTGAAACCGAGGATTCTATCGCAGGCGCGATCTTCGGCTTGTTCCGTTCCGATGAAGCTGAATATACGGAGGAAACCGCAATCCTGACCGCCGAATCCGGCGAGGACGGTGTATTCACCTTTGAGAATGTACCGTATGGCAATTGGCTGATTAAGGAGCTGAAGCCTGCCGAGGGCTTCCTCCCCAATGAGGAACTCTATCCTGTTACGGTTACGGCAGAGGAAGAAATCATTGAGATCACCGTAGTCAACGACCGTATCCCGGAGATCGGGACAACGGCAGCGGTGGACGGAGAAAAGGAAATCTGCGCCACCGAGATCTTCACCCTTACCGATACCGTCTCCTATAAGCACCTCATTTCCGGCAAGGAATATGTGCTGAAGGGTGTTCTCATGGATAAATCCACGGGCAAGCCTCTTGTGATCGACGGCGAGGAAATCCATGCAGAAACCGCCTTTACACCGGATGCGCCTAACGGCGAGGTAACCGTCGAATTCACCTTTGATTCCAAGTTTATCAAGGCAGATACCGATATTGTGGTGTTTGAGAGCCTCTTCAAAGACGGCGTGGAATTGGCTGTCCATGCAGATATCGAGGACGAAGGGCAGACGGTAAAAGTTAAGGTGCCGGAAATCGGTACGCAGGCCAGCGTTGACGGTAAGAAAGAAATCACCGCCAAAGGCACGATTACCGTCGAGGACATTGTTTCCTATAAGAACCTGACTCCCGGCAAGGAGTACACTATCACCGGCATTCTGATGGATAAGGCTGCGGGAAAACCGTTTACAGTGAACGGTGAGCAAATCCGCAGCTCCTATACCTTCAAGCCTGAAACGGCAGACGGCGAGGTAAAGATGACCTTTACCTTCGACGCCAGCGGCATCACCAAAACAACGGAAATCGTTGTGTTTGAATCCGTTTCCCGTGACGGCGCGGAGATCGCCGTCCATGCGGATATTGAGGATGGCGGTCAGACTGTGAAGCTCATCCCGCCGACGCCCGATGTTCCGCAGACCGGCGACAACAGCAATCTCGGCTTCTGGATCGGCTTGGGAGCCGTTGCCCTGGGCGGCCTTGTCTCTGTCGGAATTATGGCAATCAAGCGCAAAAAGGACGATGACGACGAATGATGAAAAAGGTGTATATCTGCGCTCCTCTCGGCGGCAATGTCCATGAGAACCTTGAACGGGTAAAGAGATACGCCCAATATGCGCTGCTGTGCGGTACGGCTCCGGTCGTACCGCATTTCTATGCGCTGTGCCTCGATGACAGCAAGCCGAAGGAGCGTGAAATCGGGATGGCGGCGGGGCTTTCCCTGCTGTGGTTCTGCGATGAGCTGTGGCAGTTCGGTGATGAGGTGACCGAGGGCATGGCGACCGAGCTTCAGTTCTGTAAAAACCTCAATGTGAAAACCCGAAAGATTCGGGAAACAGAAATTCAAAAATTGATTGGAGGAAATCGCTTATGAAAAAGAAAACAATGAGAATCCTGCTCTGCGTCATGATGATGGCGATTGTGGTTACGGTTTCCGCCGTACCTGCCTTCGCTGCAGGCGATGTGGCAGGCGCCATTGAAAACACATGGAATACGGCGCAGTCGCAGATTAAGACAGTAGTCAACAATGTGGTATTTCCTGTCATTGACATGATCCTTGCTATCCTCTTTTTCGTAAAGCTGGGAACAGCGTATTTTGACTACCGAAAGCATGGACAGTTTGAATTCACGGCTCCGGCAATCCTTTTTGCCTGCTTAATCTTCACCTTGACGGCTCCGCTGTATATCTGGTCGATTTTATAAAAATATTTATCCGCAAAGCCTCTGGACTTTCGCAGTCCTTTCCGGTATTGTGTTGTGTCGGGAAACGGAGGTGATTCTATGAAAAGTTTGCTGGAAGATCTGTACTATCAGAAGTTCAGTCTGAAAAACGACAGTATAGAACATCAGAAAAGGCTGTGTGAAGTCTCTTCATTGATAGACCGTAATGAAGGAAAACTGAGAGCACGGCTAAACGCTGAAGAACTGGAACTGTTCGAAAAATATTTCGACTGTATAGACGAAATGAGGTCGCTTGAATGCTGCGATGAATTTCTGACGGGATTCCGGCTCGGCGGCCGAATTGTAATGGAAATCGTTTTCGGCGCGGATAATTTACAGCTTCGGGATTAACAACACAACAACAGAGCGAACGGCGAAAGCCGTTTGCTTTGTTTGGAATATATGGAGGTGATGACCTATCTTTGATTGGTTAGGCGATATTTTTTCGGGAATTGGCGACGCCATCGGAAGCGCCTTTGAGTTTCTTGGCGAACAGATTTCCAATGCCATCTGGAACACCATGCTCCAGTGGTTTTATGAAACCATATACGGCGCTGTTGCGGATTTCTTTACGACGATGGGAAACATGGGCGCGGATATCTTCGGACTCGATTGGGTGCAGGCCACCATTAAGCTGTTTACTCTCTTTGGGTGGACTCTCTTTGTGGCAGGCACGGTGGTCGCCGTATTTGATACCGCCATTGAGTACCAAAACGGCAGGGCAACCATCAAAACCACGGCAATCAATGTCCTGAAAGGTTTCTTCGCCTGCTCCCTCATCGGCATCGTGCCGGTAGAGCTATATAAATTCTGCATCAGCCTGCAAAACACCTTTTCCCACGACCTGTCGGCAATCTTTGCTGGCGGCAGAAACATTGATCTTGCCGGTGAAAGCACATCCGTATTGGAGGGCAGCTTCGCCGTAGCAAATAACGTCAGTATTAACCTGTTCAACATTCTTGCTATGATCGCCTTTGCCTACTGCGTTATTAAGATATTTTTTGCGAACATCAAACGCGGCGGCATTCTGCTGATTCAAATGTCGGTGGGCGCACTGTATATGTTTTCCGTACCGAGAGGCTATCAGGACGGCTTCAACCAATGGATGAAACAGATCGCAGCCCTGTGCCTGACGGCGTTTATGCAGACAACCCTGCTATTTCTGGGGCTTTTAACCTTCCCCGGCAATATGCTGTTAGGGCTTGGCATTATGCTTGCCGCCAACGAAGTGCCGAGGATTGCCCAGCAGTTCGGTCTCGACAGCTCGGTGAGAGTCAACATGATGAGCGTAGTCCATGCTACTACCACGGCGGTCAACTTGACGCGCAGTGTGGCACGGGCGGCAAAATAAATACGGCTTTTTTGTTAAGTTTCGTGTATCCTCTTGACATTGTTTCGGTATACCGATATAATAATAACAGAGAGGATGTGATCAGCATGATGATCGAGAGCCTGCTGAAAAAGCGAAATATGACCAAATACAGATTAGCCGTAGATGCGGGAATCCCGCACGCTACGTTAAATGATATCTGCAGCGGTAAAACCAAGCTGGAAAAATGCTCCGCCGAAACGGTGTATAAGCTGGCAAAGACGCTTGGTGTGTCGATGGAGCTTCTGACTGCCGAGGGAATCCATCAGGCAGAGCGGGAACGCTCCTATGAGTATGGTCTGCCTGCATATTTGCAGCATGACTTGGACGCATATAAGGACGGGCTGAAAAGCAAATCGCCGCTGCTTGACTGCCTGTGGGGCGAACTGTATGGCAGCATCAATATTGCTGAGATTAACGACGGTGCGATCACAAAGGAACACGCAGATTATTTGAGAGCAAAATACCTTTAAGGGAGTGAGAATGAATGGCTGAAACAATAGATTTTACAAACTGCCGTGTGGTACTCGGCAAAGCATATAACGGAGCGAACGGAAAAAAGATCGCTGTGGAATATAACGGCACGCTGTATATGCTGAAATTTCCGCCCTCCGGCAAGAATAAGCCTACAGAGCTTTCCTACACGAACAGTTGCTTCAGCGAACATGTCGCAAGCAGCATCTTCAATCTGATCGGCGTCAAAGCGCATGAAACCGTACTTGGAACCTTTAAGATCGGCGGTAAGGAAAAAATCGTCTGTGCCTGCAAGGACTTTACGGCAGACGGAAAGAAATTCTTTGATTTCTGCTCCATCAAGAATACAATTCTGGAATCGGATTCGGGCGGCACAGGAACGGAGCTTGAGGACATTCTCGATACGATTGAAAAGCAGCAGTATGTATCTCCGGAGGATCTGAAAAGACATTTTTGGAATGTGTTTGTCGTGGATGCTTTGCTCGGCAATTTCGACCGGCACAATAGCAATTGGGGCTTTCTGTTCGATGAAAGTACGGGAGAAACAACCTTTGCGCCTATCTACGACTGCGGAAGCTGTCTGCTGCCGCAGGCTGATGAGAGGATCATGAATGAAGTGCTGACAAATGAGGATGCGCTGAATGCAAGAGTTTTTCAATATCCGACCTCTGCAGTCAAGCAAAACGGCAGGAAAATCAATTACCGGGATTTCTTAATGAGTGCTGAGTATGATGACTGCAATGAGGCGGTAAAGCGGATTGTGCCTCGGATTGATATGGACGAAATCAGTGCGTTTATTGACGGAGTGATCTATCTGTCCGATCTGCAAAGAAAGTTTTACAAGCACTATATCAAGGCGAGATATGATTTAATTCTCGCTCCGGCCTTTGACCTGGCAGTCAGTCTTGAACAGGAGCAGGCTGATCCAACAATAGGAATGTAACAACAGAATATTGTAACAGAGGACGCTGAACAGACCGGCGTCCTTTTTGTTTTGCAAGGGAGTGAGACAGTATAAAAGAAAACAAGGAATTGGAATGCTCGGATATCGCTATCGACCGGGACATAGAGGTAGACTGCGATATCGGGCAGGAAATTACGGTGTATATCGAGACTTGGTTTGATGTGGAAAAAGTTCGGTACGCATACAGCCGACGATGACAGAACATGGGTAAACCTCACGTGCTCGGTCGCAAGGGCGAAATAAGGACGGTGATAACATGAAGGAAAACCTTGAACTTGAACGATCAGATATGGTAATAGACCGCGATTTAGAAACCGACGGTCAACAAATCGTAGCGTATATAGAAACCCTTTTCGATGTGGACAAGAAATTCAATATCCACACTGATGTTGATGAAGATATGTGGCTGAATATATACGCCATTTATGATCCGTTGAACAATTCTTTGGAGATCGAGTGTCATCATTGGAAGCCGGATGGTGTTGATGAATTCTACTATACTCCCACCCCAGATGAGGCTGAGATCGTGAAAGAAATTATCGCAGAAAGAATAGAAGAACTGCACGGTCAAACCCCGATACAGTTTCTTCTTGAAGAAGATTGCGGTGAGCAAATAATGGGAGGAATATTATGACAACTTATCTCTATCCGCAGAACCTGAAGGCCACAGCCAACCTGTGGCTATGGGGACTGCGGGATTTTACGATTTTATGTATCGCCGCACTTTTATCGGTGGTGGCGCTGGTGCAGCTTAGGCTTTTCATTCCAGCTGCGGCAACTCTGTGCTTCGGCTTTCTGACGATCCGCATGGACGATACCACCGTCCTCGATTTCATCCGATACGCTGTGCGGTACTTTATATCAACCCAGCAATACTTTGAATGGAGGTGAGCCTGTGGCAAAAGCAAAAGAAACCCGGCAGAAAAAGAAAAAAGGACGCTCCACACAGGAGCTGATCGGGATCAAAACCTTTACCAAATACGGTCTGGAAACGGCAAAGGGCGAATTGCTCTTTTACCTTGTTTCCCCGACCAACATCTCGGTTTTATCCCATACCAATATCGAAATCAAAATCCGCCACCTGATGATGGTACTGTCCGCTATCCCCAATGTGGAAATCACCTGCACCGACTCCTGTGAGTGCTTTGACGATAATAAAAGCTATCTGCAGATGCGGCTCTCGGAGGAACAGAACCCCAAGGTACGGAAGATATTGAAAAAGGATGTGGAAATGCTCGATCATGTGCAGGCGGAAATGGCAACGGCAAGGCAGTTTTTGTTCATCATGCGCTGCAAGGGCATGAAGTCGGAACAGATCTTTCAGACTGCCAACCGCACCGAAAAGGTCATCTCCGAGCAGGGCTTCGAGGTGCAGCGGATGAAGAAGGCGGAGATCAAACGCTTCCTTGCCATCTATTTCGAGGCAAGCATGAACGGAGATCAAATGCCCGATACGGACGGCGAACAGTTCTATGAGGTAGACGATGACGAGGAAACGGAAGATTAGTATGGCGATTGTCTCTGTTCTGCTGTCGGCGCTTCTCCTCATCTCCGGGGTTATGATTTACCGGGAACTGTCCTCACGGCAGAAAGAAAAAGAGGATTTCGACGCCCTTGCGGAGCTGGTGGAAATGCCGGTTACAAATCTGCCCATCCCATCGGAGCTGCCGATTGCGGAAACAGCGGAACCGAGCGAAACCACAGAACCGGAAGAATCTCTGCGGGATCTGTCGCCGCTGTTTGAGCAGAACAGCGAATGCATCGGCTGGCTGTGCATCCCCGATACGGCGGTGAATTATCCTGTGATGCATACGCCGAGAAATCCGCAGAAATATCTGCGCATGAATTTCTACGGCAAATACAGTCAAAGCGGCGTCCCGTTTCTGGATTATCGGTGCAGTCTTGACAGCGGAAACCTGCTCATCTACGGTCATAACATGAAAAACGGCACGATGTTCGGAGAACTGAAGAATTACACCGATTCATCCTTCTGTGCCGATCATCCGACCATCGAATTCCAGACTGCAGATGGACTATTCCGCTATACGGTATCCGAAGTAAAAATCACCGATACCTCAGATAAGTGGTATGAGGATATCGAAGGCGAACTGTTTGAGGATAAGCGGCGCCTTGTCCTCTCCACCTGTTACGGAGGCGGCAGCGGCAGGCTGCTCATCATTGCCACAGAAGTCGATTAATCAATATTCAATAGATCAGTCGTTTTGCAGACAGCAAGGCGGCTGTTTTTTTATACCCTTCTGTCTGCGAGGCGGCAGACAGGAGGTAATTCAATGTTCAAACGAAAACCAAAGGTACTCACCCCTGCGGAAATGGAGGTCATCCGTACAAAGGACTTTTTTGACTGCATTCTCCCCGGCACGGTGAAATTTCTCTCCGATCATTATATTCTCGGCGACAGCTATCGCTGTGTGTGGGTAATTCGGGAATATCCGCCCTCTACCGAGGAACAGGCGATCCTCTCCCAGCTTGCCGACCGCAGCGGCGTAACGCTTCGCATCTATCACAGGCTGGTAGAAAGCATGGAGCAGCGGAAAATCATTCAGAACGCCACCCGTAAAAACAAGCTCATGTCCGGCGGCAACGATGTGAACGAAACCATTGAAGCGGAGGGCAATCTGCAGGATGTAATCGAGCTGCTGGCGAATCTCCGAAAGAACAAGGAACCGCTTTTGCATTGCTCCGTATTCATTGAGCTGAAAGCAAGGAATATGGACGCTCTGAAGGAGCTGCAAAGCGAGATCGCAATGGAGCTTACCCGTTCCAAAATCTCCGTGGACAGGCTGACGCTCCGGCAGAAAGAAGGATTCCTCTCTGTTCTGCCTGTGGGCGCCAATCAGTTTGGAGCGCAGTATGAGCGAGTGCTGCCCGCATCCAGCGTGGCAAATCTGTACCCCTTTAATTTCAGCGGCAAGACCGATCCGCAGGGCTTATATATCGGCAGGGATAAGTACGGCACAAACATCCTTGTGGATTTTGACCGCCGCGCAGAGGATAAAACCACCAGCAATATCCTCATCCTCGGAAACAGCGGTCAGGGCAAGAGTTATCTCCTAAAGCTCGTCCTGATCAATCTCAGGGAATCCGGCAAATCGGTGATTGTGCTGGATGCGGAGGCAGAATACGAGGATTTGACCGAATCCCTTGGCGGCTGTTATATCGATTTCATGTCCGGCGAGTATATCGTCAATCCGTTAGAGCCGAAAGCATGGAGCGATGGAAACGACGGCGACAGCGATCCCAATACCCCTGCCGCATTCCGCAAAGTAACAAGGCTTAGCCAGCACATTGCCTATCTCAAGGACTTTTTCAGAGCCTATAAGGATTTTACCGATGTGCAGATTGATACGATTGAAATTTTACTTGCCAAGCTGTACGCCCGGTTCGGTATCACCGACTCCACCGATTACAGCAAGCTGAAGCCCACCGACTATCCCATCATGGAGGATCTGTACAAGCTCTGCGAGGAAGAATTCATGACCTACGACAGAGGAAGAAAGTATCTCTACACAGAGGAAACTCTGCAGGAGGTATGCCTTGGCATCCACTCCATGTGCGTGGGATCGGAGAGCAAATATTTCAACGGCCACAGCAACATTACCGATGACGCCTTCCTGTGCTTCGGTGTGAAAGGACTCATGGATACCAATCGCAGGCTCAAGGACGCTATGCTGTTCAACATCCTTTCCCACATGAGCAACCAGCTCCTCGGCAAAGGAAATACGGCGGCAGCCATCGATGAGCTGTATTTGTACCTTACCAACAAAACGGCGATAGAGTACATTCGGAACGCGATGAAGCGTGTGCGTAAAAAGGATTCGGCCATCCTGATTGCCAGTCAGAACATCAATGATTTCCTTATGCCGGAGGTCTGCGAGCTGACAAAGCCTCTGTTTGCCATCCCTACCCATCAGTTCCTGTTCAACCCCGGCTCTATCGATGCAAAAGCCTTCATCGACACCCTGCAGCTTGAACCCAGTGAATATGAGCTGATTAAATATCCCGAAAGAGGAACCTGTCTGTACCGATGCGGAAATGAACGGTATCTGCTTCAGGTTATCGCGCCCGACTATAAATCCGTCCTCTTCGGGAAGGCAGGCGGGCGATGAGCGCCACAGTTGCCGCCGCCTTAAAGAAAATAGCCGTAGCCATCCTTACGAATCCCAAAGTGCTGAAAACCATCGGCGGGATTGTTCTCGGCATCATCATTATTATCATCATGCCCATTGTGGCCGTGGTGTCGATCTTCAATGGCGATATTGAAATCGACACCGACCGTCTGCAAACGATGGTGGTGGAGAACCTCTCTGCCGAGGAACAGCAAAAGCTGCAGTTTGTAGAGGACACCATGTATTCCATTGAGGATGAAATGAAAACCGCAGGCTTTGGCGGCAGAGTAAAGGAAGCACAGGTGCTTTATGTGCTTGCGCTCTCCGACTATGCTTCGGAGGATGGCTTTGTCTCAAAGCTGGTCGGGTGCTTTGCTGAAGATCAGACAGATGCACAGCTTATCTCAGCGGTTAACTCCGCATTCGGCACGCAGCTTACCGCCGAAGATTTCGGAAAGATCATGGGAAATATCCGTGCTGTGGCAATCGACCTCTCCGGCTACACCGATCCTGCTACAAAGAATAATCTTGATCTTGTACAGTGGGCAATGGAAGCACAAAAAGCCGGATGGGGCTATGTGTACGGAACCTACGGTAATGTATTTGATCAGGCGATGTTTGATTTTAAGCTGGAACAGTACCCGGACGAGGTCGGCGGTCATGAGGATTTCATCCGTCAGAATTGGCTGGGCAGACGGACTGCAGACTGTGTTGGGCTGATTAAAGGCTATGGCTGGCTTGATCCCGAAACCAAGGAAGTCAACTACGGTACAAACAGTATGCCCGACATCGGTGCGGACGCCATGTATGAATATGCCTCGGAAAAAGGAACGATTGATACCATCCCCGAAATCCCTGGTCTGGCTGTTTGGCACGAAGGTCACATCGGAATTTATATTGGAAACGGCAAGGTCGTACAGGCGGCGAACACCACGGCGGGAGTGATCCTGACTAATCTTAGTGACACGGCATGGACGCACTGGCTGAAAGTTCCGTATATCAGTTATGTTGAAGAACAGGAGGAAACGACAGGATGAAAACACACGAATTTATAACCACTATGCGGGATGATCTGCACTGCCAAGAAGACAGCACAATTCTCGCATGGCTTGCTTTTACAGGAGAAGTGGCAGACAATACGGAATCGGACTATGAAAACGAGTTAGATGAAACTATGCGGGCGCTGTGTTTCGTCAAGAATAATTTTAATGCGGAAGTTCTGCAAAAAAGCCTTGGCTTTCAAACACTGGCAAACGAGATTATTTATGGAGCCGCTATGTTTCACGCAGGCGCTTCGGAGGAAAAGGTTAGAGATTACGCGATGAACGGAATACTGGAATGTGGATATATCCCATCGAGCTTTGATGAGATCGGCACTCTCACATTGATACAACTTGGAGATTCAAAAGATCAAGTATTCATTGCGGAGAACGAGCCATACAGCATAGTGCTGAATACGGTCGGACAGGTAGCCCGTGAAGCCCGACAATCAGGAAAAGCAATGGATATCTTGCTGAAAAGCCATGCCGAGACAAATCTGCGGCTGAATGACCTTTGCGGGTGTGCCATTGGCAGCTATATGATGAGCATCTTTTCAACCACATCTGCTGTCGGCAATCTTATCTGCTGTGATCCTGAAACCCTCGATATAAAGGAAATACCCTGTCCAATGTTAAACCGACAGGAAAATACAGAAAAAACAGAAGAATCGAAAGCAGCAAAATTTCTGCTTAGAAAAAAGGTAGAAGACAACTTTGCGGAGCTTAAAGAAAAGTGGATGCAGATGCTGCCTGCAGAACTGATAGAACGCTGCGAAGAAATCGAAGCAAGCATACGAATGGTGGAGACTCTTCCTTCTGCCGTGTCGGACGAGGATGCAGAATATCTGCTCCGCTTCAAAAATCCGCTTGAAGTGATCAGCAGCGAGTGGATTAGCAGAAACGGCATAGATGCGTTTGTTGTGGATGATGAAATGAGCCATCTGCTGTGGGCGCTGCGGGATCGCAGCGATGCAGAGCAGTTCTATGAAATGGAGCCGGAGTCCTCAGACGAGGATGAGGCTCCCACATTGTCTATGTAGAAGAGGAATTAGAAAGCCAAATATGTCTGAATTGATAACTTTCTTTTTGGCCGTTGTTTTCGCTGGACTTACAGCAAAAGGTGTGGCATTGTTTTGGTGCGCCGAAACAGGCAGAAATAAAAAAGGAGCGATTCTATGTTAGACGAAAACAGCAGACAGAATATCCGCAGACACATTAACACGATCTGCAAGACTGCCCTCGCAGTGATAGAGGTTATGGGAACAGATAAGGAAAGCGACCTCGTTGACCGGCTTGAGCAAACTGCAGGTGCTATTGCCTCACACTATGAAATGGAGCCGGAACTCATGGAGGAATTCCACACCGTTATCATAGCAGCGAGAAAACGAACGGATCTGAACGAGGAAGGTCTTCAGTTTATTGATGTAGAACAGGCGAAGGACATGATCTATGCGCTCTGCGACAATCTTAGCGATCCAAAAGACATCATGCGCTATGTGAGGACGGCAGACGAAATGATGGCAGTATGGGAAACCGAGTAAACAGTGCAAAGGTAATACGCAATATTCTAAAACGGGGCGGTCGTTTTCGACCGCCTCAATTTGTACAGAAACGGAGGACACTGAATTGAGATACAGAGGATTTGAAATCACCTCCTGCCCCGACAGCGGCGTGGAACGGTATAACAGCGCTGAAAGCCGGGATGAGATTTGCGAGGGATTTTTTTGTGAGATATACCCGGCAGGCGATGATCCGTACGCCAATCAGCTTGACACCTTCTGCCTTGCAGAAGGATATGAAATCCCCGACACATCGGATGCGGCGCTCACCGCCGGAATTATAAAACATGTAGATGAGAACTACTATGAACTATTGGAATCCAAAAATGAAGTAAAGCGGAAACGAATGGAGGAATTGGTGGGCAGGCTGGTGCGCTTGCTGGGTGAAAGCGAAAATGGTGCGGAGCTGTACAATATGCTTTCCGAAACCATTGGTATGACCGATGAGGAAATCCGGGAGGTCGGCTTTCAATCCCTTGCACCGTTCTTTGACCGTGACCAATACGCCCAGACCATTGCCGACTGGCTGATTGAGGACGGAACGGAAAGCACCATCTCCGGCAGGTGGAGTGCCCCCTATGGGAACATCGGAAAGCGCTTTGGAGTGGATCTGCAAACCGATGCTGATCTGCGGAATATGGTCAGCCACTATCTTTATGACAGCTCGGACATCGTTGCAGATTTCTGTATGGAGCAGGACAAGGTGACGCTTGATTTCTTTTATTCCCATTGCCCCTATGTCCATGAAGATGAAACGGAAAACGAGAGCGTGGAACAGAGCATGAGTTAGGAGTGAGAAATAAAATGCACATTACAACAGAAAACAAAAAGGAATACCTCATCAGCGAGGTGCTGGAGCTTGACCATGACGCTTACGCCGACTACAGAAACAGGATGCGGAATCTGCCCGATTCGGTGAAATCCGAATATGATCCCGGCGTGGAGCATCTCTTCCTCCTTGTAGTTGGCGATGGTTACAAGGACGGAGTCATTGTAGATTTTTCCGGCAGAGCCTATGAAGGCATCCCTGCTTTTGCTGATAACGTACGAAGCCAGCTTGAAAACCATATCCGTCGCCTTGCAGATTACTGTGTCCGGGAAGGTACGGAGCATACCGAGGACGGCAAATGGTCGGTCAGCTATGATGAGCTGTATTACCATTTCGACAGTACTACCATAACGAGCCGCAATGGAATGGGCAGATTGCTCTGGGAGGAATTACAGCAGAGAGAAGAAATCAACGAGCTGATCATGACCGAGGACTGCATCGAAATGACCTACCACATGGAATACTGTGAGAACTGTCAGGAGGGCGGCATCAAGGGCGCGATGAGCCTCTTTTCTCTCATGGGCTGCAACCTCTATGATGTTCACCTTTGCGACAGCGATGAAGATCACGAGTTGGCAACCGTGGTAGAACTGAATCAGGATACGCTGACGGAGGACGGCAGGCGCGAATGGTCGGATGTGCTTTCTGCAAGGGTAACCTCCATCTATGAGGGAGCCTTCGGTGTGCAGATCGGGCTGACCGGATGTCCGGCAGAACGGCTTCGGGATTTCTCTTTCATGCTGGCGGGGCATTGTTCTGCAAAGGAGTATGAACGCTGGGTAAAACAGGATGGCAAGGAGTACGCTGCCGCAAAGGAGCAAAGCCAGCTCGAATCCGATACCCGGTACAGCGCCGATCTCGTTGCCACCTACGAGGAACTGATGAAAGTTCCGGGCGAAGAACAGATTACGGCTTACTTCGGAGACTACGGCCTGCACCATTTCAAGTACGGCGTTACCGAGAAGCAAATCCATCCTGTATACGATAAGGCGCTGGCGGCCATCGAAATGACCGAGGATGAATTCAATGCCCGCCATTCGCAGTTTGTGTATCGTGGTGAAATCATCGGCAGAATGCGTGACTGCCTTCTGCCGTCCGTGTTAAAAACCGGTGAAGAATATCTGTTTGTCGCTACTGAGCCGTATGGCGGTGACGGAGATTTTGCGCTGCGCGGCGGCATCCTGCTTGGGGTGGATACCGACCGTAAGACCTGTACGATGCGGGGCGATTTTTTCACGATGGAGGATGTTCCTCTCCGGTATATTCTTGCCAGACACAATCCGGAAGCTGCAGGAAAGCATTATGGCTTTGCGAAGGCTGAGCCGCTGTTCGGTGAATATCCTGCTCTGGCGCAGCAGTATCTGAAGGATGCCGAGGAAGCCTTCCATGAGAAATGGAACTCCGATCAGGAGCAGGATGAAGAACCGGCACAATCAATGTAAGGAGGTAAATCAAAATGGGTACGCGCTGTTATATTGCCAAAGATCTTGGCGACGGAAAATACCGGACAATATTTTGTATGCTGGACGGATACCTTGAATATACAGGAGCCCTGCTGGCAGAGCATTATGCCACACCGGGAAGGATAGACGCGCTTTTGTCTCTTGGAGATATCTATTCGCTTGGAGCGAAGATCGAACCTGATCCGGCATATCCGCATGACTGGTACAACAATAATCGTCAGAAAGATGTTACAACTGCTTTAGGAAGGGATTGCGGAGAAACTGATTGTTCGGCACAGGAAATGACGCTTTCAGAAATGGAAGACAGCTATGAGTTTATAGATTTTCTGTATGTCTTTACTCACGAACATGAATGGAAATACCTTTGCCTGACTGCTCCCGACGCAAGGTGGAGGAATGTCCGCGATGAGCTTATGGAATTGGAAATGTCCGATCAAGACGATGAAGAACCTATGCAAACCATGTGATTACAAGAAGGGAGCGAAACCGATATGAAGAAAACAACCGTAAGCATTACCTTTGATGATGAGAAGCTGTCTGCGCTGAAGATGTATCTCGCGCAGAAAAATATGCAGGTAGAATCCGAGCTGGAAAAATCTCTCGACACCCTATATGCCAAAACCGTCCCTGCCGGTGTTCGTGATTTTATTGAGATGCGCTCCGGCAATGCACCTGCCGCACCGGCAGCGCGACCGAAAAAGCCGAAGCCTTCTCTTTCCTCTGCCGTGGGCGCTGAAAGTACCGTGGAGGTAAAAACAAATGAACCATGTTGACATTACGCTGTACCTGAACGAATACCGGGTGAAAGCACTGTCGGATGCGCTCAGAGAAAAGACCGGCGAAACGGTTGAAGATAAACTGCTCGAAGCCTTCGATGCGCTCTATCAGCAATATGTTCCTGCGGAAGATATCGCTCAGTTGGAGGCGAGCATCGAACTGAAGGAAGCTGCTGAGCGTGAAGCGGCGGAAGCCGCGCGGCGCTTCGCTGTCTATCATGTTCGAGAGAACGATGAAGACTATCATTTTACAAGCGATTATTTCAAAACACCTATGCAGGCGGCTTACCGATACCGGCTCTATGACCGAGGCGAGTTATCCGCCAAGCCTGAAACCCTTGCAGCAGCATTCATCGAAACCAATCCCATCGATCTGAAAGAATTCAAAGAAGCCTGTGATGATATCCGTTCGGACAAACGCATCACCGCGCTCATTGAATTCGATCTGGATGAAGGCAGAGTCAGTATATGCGACAGCGGCGATAACGAATGGCAGACTTACTCTCTGCATGATTTTTCTGTTGCGGCATACAAGGCATACCGCTCCGATTATCGCAGCGAGGATTGCCGCCGTGAGATATTCAATGCTTCTCTCTGCGGCAAAGAAATCGATACGCATATGATTGCGGAAAAGAAAGCCGGGACGCGGATAGAGGGTGCGACTATGGATCGTGAAGCGTTTACCGCATATCTGAATTCCATTCGTCCTGACAGCGATTATGCTGCAAAGATATGGTGCCAGTGGGCTAAAGAGCTGGAAGGATTCGACAGCTCTCATGGAGAACTGCCTGCCGGAGAATACAAAACCGCCGAAATGTTTCTGAATGAATTTGCGGAGCGCCTCCGCACGATCCGGGAAATACACGGTGATGAAATCGCCGGACAGATGATCTCGCTGGCAGAGATATCCGCCTGTCCTTTTCCCTGGGAGATGAAGCTCGCTGCAGAGCATCTTGCAGGCGGCGGAAAGGTTGAGGACATTCCTGAAATGGAAGAAGAAGATACTTTGGAGGATTTCGATGAGTACCTGACGCCGCAGGAGGACGGGATGCAGATGCCGCCCATGTGAGCCACTGTGTGCCGATTTGTGGGGTTTTCAGAGGCAGGCGCGAGGAAACACCCGCCGAAGCAAAATACAAGCCGTTTGGGGCAGGTTTGGGCAAGGTGTGCAAAGTGGTATAAAAGCCCCGTGCTATCAGATGGTACCGGGTCGATCTGCAAGCAGGTGAAAGAGCCGGGGTTGCTGACGCTTCCCCGGCTCATCTCACAGCGGACGGCAATGCCGACCGCACAAGGGTTTTTCACGCTTTCACCTTGCCAAATTCATAGGGGTTGTAAAACTGCCTCAAAGCCTGCTGTCGGGGTTGCGCCTGCCTGAAACCGCCGTACTGCAAGGGAAATACTCGGCGTTGCGGCAGGCGTTGCACCGGTTTGGGAAGGAGATGAATCATGTTCGAGAATAAGAAGAAATTCGCCCTGTGGATGTACCCGGAAACCTACGAAAAGATTGAGGCGATCTATAAGGAGGACAACTGTGAGAGCCGATCAGAGTTCATTGAGAAGGCTGTCCTCTTCTATGCAGGCTACCTGACCTCGAAGGATCAGAACGGATATCTGCCCAGCGTGGTAACCTCTACGCTCAAGAGCATCGTTGCCGAGAGCGACAACCGGACGAGCCGGATGCTGTTCAAGATCGCCGTGGAGCTTGCCGTCCTGCAGAATGTGGTGGCAGCCACCAACGAGATCGACGAGGTAACGCTGAACCGTCTGCGTGGCGAGTGCGTGAAGGAGGTCAAGCGGCTGAACGGCTCCCTGTCCTTCGATGACGCTGTGGACTGGCAGAAAGGATAACAGCGATCGCATGAAATGGATCAGAAAATAAAGAATCATTTGCGGCCGCCCGAAAACCGCAAGCGGTTTTCCCGAAGGAAACGGAGGTGTCATAGTGGCGAAGCTCATTACCAAGTTCAAGTTTATCAAACCGGGTAACAAGGCGGGCAGTTATCTCAAGTATATTGCTACCCGTGAAGGTGTGGATAAGATCGATGACAGCAAAAAGAATCTCCCCGCCTCCAAAAAGCAGAAGGACTTGATTGCACAAATCCTCCGGGACTTTCCCGATGCGAAGGAGATGCATGAGTACGATGACTATCTGCGTACCATGACCGTGGGCGACGCCTCCGAATTTATTACCCGTGCGCTGGAAGATAACGCGCAGGAAATGATGTCCGGCAAAACCTACGCCGACTATATCGCCACCCGTCCGAGAGCGCAGCGGTTCGGCTCTCACGGCCTGTTCACCGATGACGGTGTGGAGATTAAACTCTCCAAAGTATCAGAGGAACTGAATCTCCATGAGGGAAATGTGTGGACGGCCATCCTCTCCCTGCGCCGTGAGGATGCGGCAAGGCTTGGCTTCGATGACGGGTACCGCTGGCGGGATATGCTGCGGACGCAGACGGAAGCTCTAAGTAAAAATCTGAAAATCCCATTAGAAAACCTCCGGTGGTTCGCTGCCTACCATGACGAGAGCCATCATCCTCATGTGCATCTCATTGCGTATTCCATTGTCCCAAGCGAAGGATATCTCACCAAGAAAGGCGTAAACAATCTGCGGTCTTCCTTCGCAAAGGATATCTTTGCCCAAGACCTGCTGTGCGTTTACGAGCAGCAGACGGAGCATCGGGATGCGTTAAAGGCGGAAAGCCGGAAGCTCATGGGAGAGATTATTACGAAAATCAATACCGGAACCTATGACAATCCAGCCGTGGAAACTCTGCTTGTAAAGCTGGCAGACCGGATCTCTAAAACCAGCGGGAAAAAAGTGTACGGCTATCTCAAGGCAGATGTGAAAGACCTCATCGACTCCATCGTGGATGAGCTGGCAAAGGACGAGCGCCTCGCAGCCCTCTATGATCTGTGGTATGAAAAGCGTGAGGAAGTGATCCAGACCTACACAAAGGAAATGCCGGAGCGTGTTCCTCTGTCGCAGAATAAGGAATTCAAATCCATACGCAATGCCGTGATACAGGAAGCGATGAACATCGTCGCCAATCGCATTGCAGATGAAGATGAGGATGAGAATGATGTAGACGCGCCGGAGCCGCAGGAGGATGAGATGCCGGATGATATTCCATACAGCGAACCCACAGAGCTGGATATCCCTTCGCCATCCTCCAGCAGAGGCAGAAAAAACAAATCATGGTGGACGGATGCGTATAAGGAAGCGCGGAATTATCTGTACGGAACGAAGACAGCGCCTCCCGATCCGCAGAAAGCCTTTGCACTGATGAGTGCGGAGGCTGCCACCGGCAACGGCTTTGCCATGCACGATCTCGGCAGGATGTATCTGTCCGGACTGGGCTGTGGTGCGGATGAAGCGGTGGCGCAGGAATGGTTCCGAAAAGCCTTTGCCGCTTTTACTGCAAAAGAAAAGACAGAAAAAAAGAAAGATTACTTCCAATACCGCATCGGCAAGCTGTATTCTTTTGGATACGGAGTGGAACAGGACTACACGAAAGCCGCTGAATGGTATGAAAAAGCGGTCAGTGAAAACAATCCCTTCGCTGCGTATTCCCTCAGCAGCCTCTATCGGCGCGGTCAAGGTGTAGCACAGGACGATGAGAAAGCCTTCTCCCTCTATAGGATGGCGGCGGAACATGAAACCAAGCCCAACGCTTACGCCATGTATGAGCTTGGCAGGATGTATCAGGACGGGATCGGTACCGCGCCAGACAAAGATAAATCCACGGAATGGTATGCGGCAGCATACAAAGGGTTTCTTTCTATCGAGCAGAACATGGCGGATGATAAGCTGTATTACCGGATCGGGCAGATGAATCTGACCGGCACCGGCACCGAGAGGGATCTGTCCAAAGCAAATGAATACTTTGAAAAAGCCGCTGCTCTGGATAACGCCGACGCCTTATACGGTCTCGGCAGGCTGTATCTGAACAAGGATTTTGCAGAAAGAGATACGCAGAAAGCGCTCGGCTATCTCATCACCGCCGCACAGAAAGGTCACAGCTATGCACAGTATACGCTGGGAAAGCTGTTCCTCAAGGGCGAAGTTGTGAAACAGAATGTTGACTACGCCCTGCGCTGGCTGGAAGAAGCCGTCCGGCAGGACAACACCGATGCCCAGTGCCTGCTGGGAAAGGTTCTCCTGCAATGCGAAGTCATCGAACAGGATGCGGATCGGGCTTCTGCTCTGCTGAAAAAGGCAGTGAAAAGCGGCAGCTCCTATGCGGCCTATCTTCTTAGCAAGGCGTATCTGGACGGTACGGCGCTTCCACAGGATATTCCCGAAGCGATCCGCCTGCTCACCGAATCCGCAGACAAAGGTTTTACACCTGCCGAATATCTGCTTGGCAAATTGCTGTATAAGGGTGAAGTGATTCCGCAGGGCATCGGGAAAGCATTATTTTATTTGGAACGGGCGGCAGAAAAAGAGAACGCCTACGCCGCATACCTGGCCGGGAAAATCTTACTGACTGAGGATGCGGTCAAAGATGTGCCAAAGGCAATCCGGCTGTTGAAAATCGCCGCTGAGCATGGGAATGATTTTGCGGAGTACCAGCTCGGCAAGCTGTATCTCTACGGCAAAGAGGTCGAGCGTGACGATACGGAAGCCATCCGCTGGCTGACATCTTCTGCCGAGCATGGCAACCAATATGCCGAGCAGCTTCTCCACAGCATTCGGAGCAACCGGAATTGGTCAGCGGCAATGGGAGCTTTCCGGCTTCTGCATCAAATCAGTCGGATCATACAAAACCGCTTGGAGGACGAGCGCAGAGGAAAAGGCGGCGCACTCATTGACCGCAAGCTTAGGCGAAAGATTCAGGACAAGAAAGAAGCCTTGGGCATGAAAGAAGGATAGGAGGAAGAAAATTGCCTACAGGATATATCCATTTTACTGACGAACAGAAAGAGATTGCAAGGCAGACCGACATTGCCGATCTGCTCCGCAGGCAGGGCGAAACATTAAAGCGCTCCGGCTCAGAGCTGGAATGGCGTGACGGCTCACAGAAAGTAACCATCCGGGGAAACCTATGGTTTCACCAATATGATCAGAAAGGCGGCGACGCCATCGACTTTGTCCGCAGGTTCTATAACAAGACCTACCCGGAGGCGATGGAATATCTGCTGGGCGGCTGCGGAGGTACGCTCAAAACATCGCCTCCCGTTGTGAAGGAGAAGAAACCCTTTGAGCTGCCGCCGAAGAACGATAATATGCGCAGAGCCTTTGCGTATCTGACAAAAAACCGTGGTGTGGATAAGGATGTGCTGCAGGCATTTGCAGACCGAAATATGATCTACGAATCCGCAGACTATCATAACGCCGTCTTTATAGGATACGACAGGAACGGCGTTCCCCGTCATGCGCACAAGCGAGGTACCGGTCAGGCAAGCACCTACAGAGGAAATGTGGATAGCTGTGTGCCGGAGTACAGCTTTCACTGGCATGGCAATAGCGATAAGCTCTATCTGTTTGAGGCGCCTATCGATATGCTCAGTTTTATCTCCATGCATAAGGAGCGTTGGAAAACCCACAGCTATGCAGCGGCTTGCTGTATCTCAAGCAGGGTTTTGCATCAAATGATGAAGGACAATCCCAATATCAAAGAAGTGTATTTGTGCTTGGATAACGACAGCGCCGGACAAATCGGGAATACACGAATATCTGAAGAACTACAAAAACTTGGCATTCCGCATGAAATCCTCGTACCGATCCATAAGGATTGGAACGAGGATTTATTATATCCGACAGAAGAAATGGAGGAAGAAACAGAATGTATGCAGCCGATGTTATGAGAAAGAGAAAAACCTAAAAGGAATGGAGTGATGAAATAACCCTCAAAAGTGTGATGCCCTATGACGGGCAATATCACTTTGCTGATTGTGGTGGGCGCGGTGATGTTCGCCGTCCTCGGCGGCGTGACCTTGCTTGCCCACATCTACAGTCTGAACAACATCAAAAGCCGGACAGTCGGTGACGGTCAGCACGGCACAGCCCGCTGGGCAACCAAGCGGGAAATCCGCAAGACCTACCAGCACATCCCGTTTACGCCGGAGAGGTGGCGTGAGCAGGCCAAAAGCGGTAAGGCGCCGACCACTGCGGAAGGCGAGCCGCTTCCGCAGGGCATTGTGGTGGGATGCACAGGCAGCAATGCCAGCACCACCGCTATGATCGATACAGGAGATGTCCATGCGCTGATGATCGGTGCGGCCGGCGTCGGTAAAACCGCCTATTGGCTGTACCCCTGCATTGAGTATGCCTGCGCCTCCGGCATGAGCTGGCTTTCCACCGATACCAAAGGCGATATCATGCGCAACTACGGGCAGATCGCAAAGGACTATGGCTACCATGTGTCGGTGATCGATTTGCGGAACCCCACAAGGAGCAACGGCAATAACCTCCTGCACCTCGTAAACAAATATATGGATCTGTATCAGGCGAATCCTGACAAGCTGGTCTACAAAGCGCGGTGTGAGAAATATGCCAAGATCATCTCCAAGACTATCATCCTCTCCGGCATGGATGCCGCCAGCTTTGGGCAGAATGCCTATTTTTATGATGCTGCTGAAGGACTCCTTACGGCAACGATCCTGCTGGTAGCGGAATTCTGCAAGCCGGAGCAGCGGCACATCGTATCGGTGTTTAAAATCATTCAGGAATTGCTTGCTCCCTCCGGCAAGAAAGGCAAGAATCAGTTCCAGCAGCTCATGGAGCTGTTGCCAAATGACCACAAGGCGAAATGGTTTGCGGGTGCGGCACTGAATACGGCGGAGCAGTCAATGGCAAGCGTTATGAGTACAGCGCTTTCCCGTTTGAACGCTTTCCTCGATTCGGAGTTGGAACAAATCCTCTGCTTTGATACGGAGATTGACGCTGAGAAATTCTGCAAGGAGAAGTCGGCGCTGTTTATCATTATGCCGGAGGAAAATCCGGCGACCTTTTTCATGATCAGCCTGATCATCCAGCAGCTATACCGGGAAATCCTCGCCGTGGCAGATGAGAACGGCGGCAAGCTGAAAAATCGCTGTGTGTTCTTCTGCGATGAGTATGGCACACTCCCGAAGATTGAGTCTGCTGAGATGATGTTCTCCGCCTCCCGATCAAGGCGTTTACAGATCGTCCCGATCATCCAGTCATTCAGCCAATTGGAGAAAAATTACGGCAAGGAAGGTGCGGAGATCATCGTGGACAACACCCAGCTCACCATCTTCGGCGGCTTTGCTCCTCAGTCAAGCTCGGCGGAAACTCTGTCCAAAGCGTTGGGCAGCCGAACCGTTATGTCCGGCTCTGTCAGCCGGAGCAAGAACGATCCGTCCGAATCTCTGCAGATGATAGAACGGCCTCTGATGACGCCGGACGAGCTGAAATCCATGCCAAAAGGTCAGTTCGTGGTGATGAAAACCGGCTTCTATCCCATGAAGGTCAGGCTGAAGCTGTTCTTCAAGTGGGGCATTCGGTTTGATGAAAAGCACCCTTACGAGATACCGGATCAGGGAAACCGCAAGGTGGAGTATGCCGCAAAGAAGGACATCATGGACGGCATCGTGAAGAAATACCGCCCGGAGCTGTTGGAGCCTCCGGCTCCGCCTGAAGAAAGCAATGCATCCGGCGGGCAGGATCAGCAGATAGCAGAAAAGAACGATCCCAAATCGGCAAGACCACAGGATAAGGATAAACGGAGAAGCGGAGGAACTGCGGTGCAGACTGCACCAAGAAACCGCAGAAGCCATCAGCCAACCGCTGTGCAGGAACAGGAGGTGAAATCCGATGGGCAGGCTTGATTTTTTATACCGCATGGAGCTGCCACATCGGGCGAAGCTCGTGTATATCTATCTTCATGACCGCATGGACAAAGAGAAAAAGACATGGCCGGGGCTTAATACCATTGCAAAGGATCTGTCGGTATCCCGCAGCACCGTCAAGCGGGCAATCCGGGATCTGGAAAAAGCAGGGCTGATACGAAAAGAGCCGCACTTCCGGGAAAACGGAAGTGCGACCTCAAATCGGTACTATCTGCTTTGAAAAATATAAATGACTTACAAGGGGGAAGTCTGCCTAAACAGTGGACTGAGGGGCGGTTCATCATGGGCCGCCTTGAACCTCCCACTTTAAGAAGGATTACAGCAGAAAAGAAAAATATGTCTGGAAATTATATACGAATACGGACTGAGAGAAATTCGAGTAGATCTGATATATCCTTCAATTGAGAAACAGTCTTTTTTCTCTGTCTGTTAAGCGAATAAGATATACAAACTATATATACAGGAAAAGGCTATCGAAACCACAGAGAATTCTACAAGCCTTTTAATTCTAAGGTGATTAAGGTTTTGACTGAGATGAATGGCGCATCAGCGTATCGATGACATCGTAAATTTGCTCACGATCCTCGGCTGAAAGTTTCTCCATTTTTTCTGCCAGAAGCGAGTTTTTTACAGTATACCCTACGTCAATCACATCGGCCAGAATCATATCGGCAGATACTCCTAAAGCGTTCACTATGCCGATAAAAGTTTCAAGAGAAGGTATCTTTTCTCCACGTTCAACTATACCGATGTAGTTTGTGCTGAGTTCTGCTTTTTCAGCTAAATCCTCTTGCCGAAGTTTCTTGACCAATCGGTATTTTCGGATGTTTTTACCGATTGACTCAAGTCCCATCGCAATACCTCCTATTGGTGTTTCAATATCACTAATAGTATAGATTAAACATGCAGAACTATACACAAACTATTAGGAAGATAGAATAACTAATAGTGTGGATTTTTTCATAATTTTATGATATAATAGAAACTGAGGAGGTGTATATGATGGGGAAAGAAAATACAGCAACTTTTATCGGACACAAGGAATGCTACCGCTTAAATCCAGAGGATGTTCATGAAGAGATTAGAAAACTCATCGAAAACGGAGTCACAGTTTTTCTCAGCGGAGGAATGGGGACATTTGACTGGATGTGTGCGCGAATCGTCTTTGAACTCAAGAAGACCTCTCCTCATATTTCCAGCTATCTTGTCATTCCATACCTCTCTTTCAACATACTTGAAAAGAAATATTTTGATTCAATAGTCTATCCGGAAGGCTTTGAAAAGTATCACTTCAAAGCTGCGATTCCGGCAAGAAATAAGTACCTTGTGGACAACTCTGCGTATGCGCTCTGCTATGTCACTCATGACTGGGGCGGCGCAGCACAGACATTAAAGAAAGCGGTCAAAAAGGGATTGACTGTAATTAATTTAGGTGAAAAAAATGGTTGATAGAATACATCTTGAAACAGAAGTAATCTACAAAAAGACATTCCTTGAAAAGTCTATTGACGAGATTGAATTCTCTATGATAGAGCAAGGGATATCTGTAAAGGATAAATCCAAAAAACACATGACTTTCGATGAAATCATAAACGAGATATTTAGGGAAATTGAGTATGTTCTTCTGCCGGAACGGGCAAAGACGGCGGAGGCGTTCGTTAAGACAGCTATTGAAATATCAGAAACTTACGAATTGGATGTGAAGATCGTAAAACATCATAGTCACATCTCCGTGAACTACTATTTCAACTCTACCGGATGCATGGGATTTCTCCGAAAAGTTATAATGTTTGCAGATGACATTGAATTCTTTACCAACACAAAGGGCTATGATATTGTAATGTCGATTGATCATTATACCCATGCAGTCATTAGAAATGGAAAAAGAATTAAGCCATAATCTAATGCCTGAGCGAATCTCAGATGCTCCGATGTTCTATGAAAGCCAAAGTATCGAGTTCTTGCAACTTTTTTTGAAATTTTGGGGCGTATCATTGACAAACTCGACTTTTTATGCTATAATTTGAAAAACTCTTTCAATCAGCCTTACAAGCATAGAAATAAGAGGGATGTAAATGAAAATAAGCTATAAAAAACTGTGGATGATGCTTATTCAGAGAGACATCACCAAAGTCACACTTAGAAGAGATATTGGGCTTTCTGCCGGTACAATGAGCAAGCTCAACAAGGGCGAAGAAGTTGCTCTTTCTATTTTGCTGCGTATCTGCGACTACCTTGACTGTGATATCGGTGACATCTGCGAAGCCGTTCGGGAAGCGTGATTGGCGTTGATGAAATTGTTTGATAAGGAGTACCTTATATGAGCTTGTTTGATAAATTCAAAAGCGAAAAATCTAAAGATGGAGCAACATCAGGCATGAAGCCGGATGTTGCAGAACAGGAAATTGATTCCCGAGGTTGGGATGCTATTACGAAAGCCTTTGAAAAGCTCTATCCCGGGCAGAATAATCCGCTCCACTATGGCACACTGATTCCTTGGCAGCTTGGCGGTAACGATCCGCTTCGCGGGATTAGTGTTTATGACGGCGGAGACTATTGGCATTTTGTTTCATACGGACTCAGTGACCTCTACGAAAAAGAGACGAATGACCCGGAGTGGAGCGGCTATGGTTTTGAGTTCACCTTAAAGCTGAAAAAGGCGGGACTTGCGGATGAGAATGCCGAGATAAAAACAATCTGCGGTATCTTTCAGGCGCTTGCCCGGCTTACATTCCAAAATGGAGAAATCTTTCAACCGAATGAGTATATCTACACCGGGCAAACCGAGGGGATGGATAATCGCCAGCAGTCAAAACTCACCGGTTTTATCACAGCTTTAGATGAGGCCGGAGAAATCGTTACACCTAACGGCAGGGTGCAGTTTGTCAAGCTCATCGGCGCCACCGATGCGGAACTGAAAGCGCTCTGTAACAAGGAAACCACCGTGCCGAGAATCGCGGAAATGATTGGCAGCGATTTGACTGACTATACGCGAGTGAGTGCGCTTTAACAGTACAGAAACGAATAAAGAATGAAAACAGAGAGAGCAAACACCATGAAAAAAGAACAACTAAATGCGGCAACGAAATCTATAATTGAGTGGCTTTCCCACCCTGCGGCCTTTTCATGCCCTGCGTCAGCCTGTCCGAGTGACAGTGCTTCGCGGGGCTTTTTTCTATCTTCTAAAAGGAGCTAAAAATTATGAGTCTGAAATACAACTGTCCAAGCTGTGGAACGCCTCTTGGATATCAGGGGCTGTGTTGGAGATGCAAGTCTGAACAGGAGCGAAAGACGGTATTGGCCTGGACGCCGGAACAAATCGTACAGAAGCAGAGAAACCTGATTCAGAACATCCAACGGCTGGCGGATATGAAAGACCCGGAACTTACCGACTTCTGGCATCTTCTCAGCTATCGAGATGCTATCACCCCGGAGATTCAGCGGGCGGCGCTGGCCGCTGAGGCGTTTTGCCCCTTTGAAATTTACTATCACGCTCCAGAGGATGTGCGGGACGGCCTGATCCATGCTCTGCTGTCCACGAAGGATTCCGGCAAAGCTTCCAATCTGATGTGCTGCCTTGCCATGCAAGGAGATGATCGGGCACTGGAAACACTATTGGAACTGGAGAAAAATCCACGGCCTTGGCGAAAGAAGCTCTATGTAGACCCATCCGTCTACGCCCAATGCGGCGGCTGGACCTTTGATAAAGAAGGCCAACGGACACAGCTCAACTTCGATACCTGCTACCCCATGGTCAAGGGAGCACCTGACGAAGTTTCACCCGTCCGCATCGGTCGGGCACGGGAGGACGCCTGTCCCCACTGCGGCGGGCGGATGGTGGATATGCTGGTACTGGATGGCCGAGACGAGCGGCTGAAATTCCTGGGATTGGATGGCGTTCTGACCGCCACCTGCTGCCCCAACTGTGTTGGATTTCTGAAGGGTCCGGCGTTTAACCGCTTTACCCTGGACGGTGGTGTAGAGATTTTTCCTTCGGAACTCTATGATGGGGCCGAGACGATGAAATGCTATGTCCGCCCGGAGGACTACAAGGCCCTCACCGGAAATTCCTTTGTGCTTGAAAAAACGCCTGTACCTCTGTTTTATGGCGCCTTCAGCGGGGACGTGAATACCATTGGCGGCTTTGCCAACTGGGTGCAAGACTGGGAATACACCATTTGTCCCCACTGCGGAAAGCCCATGAAATATCTGGCCCAGATTCAGTGGGATACTGTGATGGACGGCACCGAGGGCACACTCTACATCGAGTTCTGCCCCGACTGCCAAGTCGTCTCCATGCAGCACCAGCAGACCTGAGAGGAGATCATGCGATGAGTTTACCAAAGCGTGACGGCGTAAATGGCCGTTATTACCTGATTCATAAACCAGATACTGACCCGGAGGTGTTGGCAGAGGCGGATCTCTGCATCCAAGACGTTCTGGCGGGAACCGCCCGTGAAAACCATTCTGGCTACCCAACAGTGGTAAGGAACCGCAACGGAACACCGTTTCTCCCTGATCAACTACTGGAGCGGTATCTGTCCAAACTGCCATTGAGAGGATTTCCTTGCGAGGATGCCGTTGCCTTCTGCGACGCCATGCGGCGGCTGGTGGGCTGGCAGGAAGTTCAGTACACACTGCAACAGTATATTGAAAAGCAGGTGCAGAAGCGGTACTTTGTGGAGGGCGAAAAGGACAGCTGGTTTTCACCCTATCCACCCTGCACTGTGTGGCCGGAGTTGAAGCCGGAGGATGTGAACAAACCGTTGCTCCGCTTCACTTGCTATGTGGCGGTCTGCTGCACCGTATATGGGGCCAGCTATGAAACAGTTGAGGCGGAGCACTACTTTGGCCTGGTTTCCCAGCTCCGCCCCGACATGGTAAAGGAACTGAAATCCAATGGCAGCGGCAAACTGCCGCCTGAGATTCGAAAGCGGAAAACAAAGCATCTGACCGCATCAGCCAATGACGCCTTTGCCACCATCCGCATCACAGCCAGAGACTGCACCGAGGGATGCTGCGACGAGGCACTGAGCTATCTGGTTGAGGTGTTGGAGCAGCCGGACTTTCCTCGCAGCTACTCCATAGAGTTTCGTGGGCCGGAGAAGATCTACCTTCCCATCCCCGGTCTGCCCAAAAAGGGTGTCCATCAGCTCTTTGCCTGTGCGGTGCGGTATCCGCGCCTCCATGTGCGGATAGAGAATTATGCCCGACTGGCTATGCGGGAGTACGAGTGGTACAACAACCTCGCTGATGAGTCCTGCGCCATGCCCGGTACCTTCGCTGTGTTCGCTCTGGGGCTGGAAGGACCAAAGTGGTGGAGGCTGGTATGCGATTATCTGGATCGCTGCGACGATGAACACTCCTCCCTGCAGGGAAAGTTCCTCCATGTCTTTTTCAAAAAGTTCGGCTTTACTGCCCAGTCCTTGCCGGTGCTGGTCCACGGCGTCCAGTCCATGCAGGAGTTAAAGCCTGCGAAGGAGTTCCATACCCTGATTGCCAATGAGGAGAGCCTGGACGCTCTACTGGAGATCAAGGGACATTTGGAGGACTATCTGCCTGAAGAATCCAGCAGGTATAAAAAAGCAAAAGCCTATCTTTGGCAGGATGTGCTCTGGGCCATCTGGGGCAAAGATTCCGAGAATGGCGGCAGCAAGGCCATCAAGGCGGCACCCGCGCAACTGCGGGAGCGATATGAGCAGATTTTCCACTGAGGGAGGATATGATGAAAAAGAGAAAAGTCAGGGACTTTATTGCCCTCTATGCCTCAGAAGACGAGGAAAAGCTGGTGCTGATCCAAAGCGGCACCAGCGCAGCTAAAACCTTTCTGGATACTTTCTGGACGGCGCATACCCATGCCCTCGCCATGGCAGACGCCCAGACCGGACAGGTGGTCTCCGGCCGCTGCTGTCTGAGCTGGCCTTTTACAGACAAAGAGCGGGAAGCCGGAGAATATACCAAGCGGTTTGCCAAAGGTAAGGTTTACCGGATCAAGGTACGGGGCTGGAAAGGCAGTGCGCTCAGCGAACCTCAGTGGTATGTCACGGAGGTGCTGGAGGAAGGCGTACCTTGTCCGGCTCTGGAAGAGATCTGGGCGGAGTACACAAAGCCCATTCTGCTGGAAGACGAAGTGTTGGGGACGCTTACGCTGAATCGTGAGATGAGTGTTTTCAACGGGATCTGCCAGTGGATGGGGAAAGAAGTCCACATCTCGCTGGATGTGGACATAGAAAAGAAAGCATCCTGGACCCGTGTCATCAATGTGATGAAGAAGTTGATTGCAGATCAGGAGTCATGGGATAAGTCCCTGCGTGCGCTGGCCGCCCGGAAACTCACGGCTCTGGCCAATGAATGGCTGGCGGACGATGACCAGACCGACCGGGACCCTGAGAAAGACCCCATCACTGAGGATGAGTTCGCTCAGCGTATCCTTCTCACAGAGTTTTCAGTCTCTCCCGACGGGCGTTTTACCGCCTGGTATGAGGACGATGACATGTTCTGGGGACACGTGGTGACCGTGGATGGAACGCTGAAAAAAGGCCCCATTGATGCGGACATGCAGGGATAAAGAGAGGAGAAAACCGAAATGGGCAGTGAAAAGGTCACAGCTTTTTTGCAGGAGCATTGGTATATTGCCCCGGCAATCATAGGCGTGGTGATTTTGATTGGGAGCACCCGCAATTGGAACTGGCTCTGTGACCCCGCCGGAGCTCCCGACTCCCACCGTTATGGCCGCGGCTCCCGGCGGGTGATCTTCTTCCTGCTGGGGATCCTCCTGATCGTAGTGAGCATCTGGGGATTTGTGCTGAAATTGAAATAGGAGGAGCAAGACTATGATGACTGAGAAATATCCCACTTGGCTCATCGGCCATGTGAAAAAGTGGACAGAGAAGCGTCTGCCCACCGTGACACTCTGTTCCACCACCGGCAATGAACTGCTGGAGGTTTGGTATTACGGGGACCTGTTCACGGTGAAGGGAGAGCCTCAATCCTATATCATAGATGGCGATGAGGCCCCCGGACTGGTGGCGGCCCGCGACCCGGAGAGCGGCGAGGAATTCGTCATCTTTGACGGTGGGCGGCATGGCTACGACAATATGTTCTGCGATGAACACGATCCATCCGAACTGGAGCACCGTCCCCTCAAGCGGTACGAGATCCCCGCCTCCAAGCTGGTGCTGGAGCTGGGTTACAGTATCGACTATGAGGACGAAAAAGAGGTCTTCAAGCCGGACGATGCGGATACCGTAGAGCTGATAAACGGTGAGCGGATGCCCTGGGAACAGGTCAAGTGGGACGGCATTGACTATATTGCCCTTTACTATATAAACGAGAAAGGGAAACAAGTCCAGATTTTAGACGCAGAGCTGGCATGAGTATGGTAATTTAATCCTTTGATAATCTGAGGAGGTACCCCATGACCCAAGAAGAACAGATCTGCCTCTACCGGCTCATGGAAAAGCTCAACTGGTTTTTTCATCAGGAGATGCACTACCTGGATCGGGATATTGCGGAAAAGATCGCACGGGAGTGTTACCCGGAGATTCGGGATTTTACATACAATATTTTGTGGAATGACCTGTCCAAAGAGGTGCAGGAGCAGCTCATGAGCGAGGAGGAAACGCTGTGAATAGATTGATTTGTTCTTTTGATTGCTTGCATGACAACAGAGTCCTAAGTTATTACACGGATTTTGAAACCCATACCCTGCGCCTGAACACCCAAACCGAAGCCGGAGAGAAAGTCTCCGGCTGCTTTACAGGTTTGCTGGCTCACCAGTTTGAAAATGTGACTCAGGATAATATCCTTTTTGGAATGGATGAAATCACCGTGGAAGGATTTTTTGAACAGTACAAAGACCTGCTGGCGCATTCTCTCCAATATGGATTTCCCGCCTGCTGCAGCATCGAGGAGCTGCGGGAGCGGATGACGCAGGAAAAAATTCGAGTATTCGTCATCGACTCCTCCCTTGGACTGTGTGGATTGGTACTGGCTCAGGAGGTGGAACTGCAATGTCAATGACCGCTTATAAAGTAGAGGCTGTCGGTCACGACCGAACTGGCGAAGACTATGGCTATGTGAATATCATGTACCGCTATGGCAACAAGCAGCCCTGCCCCCGACCGGATCAGTGCGAAAAGATGGAGGTCATGTGGGCGGATGAGAGTGTCTATGGACCGCCTGCGCCCGGCAGTAAGGTGGGCGACTTTATACAGACATGGTTAATGGGCTCCCGGAATTGTGGGGTGTTTACCCACCGGGAGATTGCCCTGCGGCTCATGGATACCTTCACCGGCCTGAAGACCAAGGAACTGGAGTGGTTTGAGAACCCCAGAGAAAAAACACTGAAAAACGGCAAGCCCCGTGCGCGTCGGGCCAAATGGCTGCCGGAGCGGGAGGTGGATCTGGTGTATCTCTACTCCGACCACTATATTGACGCGAGAAAACCGGCTCCCACAGAAACCGACTTCTTCACCGTCACAAGGATGGACGCCTGGGGCGTGAGCACTTGGTTCATGTGTACCCCGGAGACCGCCGAGAAACTGATTGCCATGGATTTTGAAAATCTGACTGTCAAGGAAATCACCATTGTGGGATAGGAGAAAATGAATGATGACTTTAGAACAACTTCCCCCCAAGGGCGTAAAGCGAGAACAGGCTATTTTGGAGCTGGGCAAGGATGAAGCCAACGGCGAACTGCTTCTCCAGCTTGTGAATACAGAAAAGGGCAAGTGCAAAATGGCTGCTCAGAAGGCTTTGGCGCAGTTGGAGTATGCCCCTGCTGCCCCGCTGTGGGCCAAGCTGGTCAAGGGTAAATGGATGGGGAGCAATATCATGTCGGATGCCTGCTCCGACTGTGTATCAGAGCAAATCGCCCCGGTCATCCTGAAGACCCTCTCCCGACTGCTGGACGAGGGGGACACAAAGCCACTGGAAATAGAACAACTGAACTTCTGTTTCCATTTGATGTTGGGGAAAGCCTCGCCCAAAATGCTGGAGGTCTACCGCTTTCTGGCGGAAAACACCCAGCGGATCGCCCATCTGAATCGTGCGCCTGTTTATTCTGATGATGATTGCACCTCCTGGTGGATCACGGACGGGCTTCGGATTTGGGATGCCAAACCCAAGGAAATAGAGAAAATTCCCGCTGTGGTGCTGACCGCCTCCCTGATCCGCAACCCGGATGAGCGGCTGCAGGCATTGGCTGACGAGCTGAATGAACGCTATGGCGGAAGTTGGCTGATCCCGGACTTTATGAAGGCGATCATCACCCAGCCCAAGGAGCAGGTGTATGAGACCTATTCGCCCCTTCTGGATACGACGCAACAAGGCTATTTGTTCAACGCCCTGGGGATGCTGGATTATTGCTGCTATCCGGACGACTGGACCTTTGAACGCTCGGGCCCCGATGGACTGCGCGCACTTATTTTCTGGGGAGATTATAGTTACGGAACCTATGATACAAGGCTTGTGTTTGAACGCTATGTGGACCTGGATGAGCGGTGGCTCTTTGATCTGGCCAAAGACCCGGAGGGCCGCAAGCCCACGGTGACATGGCAGACCTACAACCGGGGCGGTGTGCTATATGGAAGCTACGACGAAATGTTCATCAGCCTGCTGCCCCGCAAGGTGGAAAACCCGGAACTGAAGCGCATTCTGCGGGACTACTTCCGCATCCGCAGCCAGAAAAAGAGAGTGGCAAAGAGCATCACCGTTTACCAGGATGCTGCTGAGCGGTTCGGAGATGAAACAGGAATGGAGGAAATGACATGAATTTGAAGGATTGGCGCTTCTGCTCCCAGGAGGATGACACTATTTCCCTCCATGACTGTGTTATGGACCATGTAGAATGGGACAAAGGCGGCCTATGGTTGATCTTTGAAGATGGATTCGATGTCACGAAAGACAATTCTCTAAATCCCACTGGGCGGCATCGGCTCACCGGAAAGGCGGCTGTCTTTTTGAAGAACGGCTCCTATCTGGAGGGCGCCTGGAACCGAAACTGTACCATGCAGAATCCTGGTGACTCCAAGCCGATCCCCTTGCAGGAAATCTCCATCCAGCGGGAACAGCTTGCGGAGCTTTCGCCGGAAGTATTGGACTTTACCTGGGAGCCGGAGAAGCGGCATCTTTCCATTTTCGCGATTGACGATGTTGGATATTGCGAGATCAACTTCTCCTGTGAGTCGCTGTGGTTCTGCTGGAATGAGCTGCCGGAGGACGCATGGTTTCAAGAGCTGTCGAAGGAGTGACGCAGGATGATCGGGACAGATGAAAACCGGGCGGTGCTCTATGTAGAAGTGATCTTCTGGGGCGGAAAACGAAAGACGCCGCCCAGCCTGCTCAGCGGGAAGTACTGTCCTCATTTTGTAGTCACAGGAACTACTGAATATCTGGGGGTATGCTTTCTGGACGGAACCGAGTGTGCCTTTGATGAGCCTGCCCTGGGCAACGCCCAGCCCCTCTATCCGGATACTGTGGACTACGGCCCGCTGGAAGACCATGCGGAGTTTTTGATCTATGAGGGAGCCAACGCGGTTGGCAAAGGCCGGGTGTTGAGCCGGACTGTTCCCTATCAAGTAAAGCAACAGAGAAAGTAGGTGTCCTATGTACGAAATTGAATATATTGGCCGCTGGGAGACCATCCCGGAAGCGGCAGCGGCCATTTGTGACCATGACATTTCCAAGCTGGAGACGTTGCTCCAAAGCGGACTGGCTCTCAATGTCCCGATCCAAATCAGCAAGTACATCAAGCTCATGCCGTTGGAGATTGCTGTCTTTCGGAATGATGTGCCCATGATCCGCTTCCTGCTGGATCACGGAGCCGATCCCGATTTGGCGGAGGAGCGGCCCCTGCTGCTCACCGCTGCCCGCTGCTGCGAGCCGGAGGTGACGGCGCTTTTTGCCGGACAGGCTGCAAAACTCAGCTTAGACCAGAAGCGGAGGGCATTCCAGGAGGTTCGCTGGGGCAAACGTTTGGAGAATATTTCCATATTGGAGCAGGCTGGAATCACCGTGGCTCAGTACGGCGGCGAGGCGTTACGGGCTGCTGTGTCCGACGGGTATGCCGAACTTGCCAAACTGCTGCTTGAAAAAGGGGCAGACATCAACTACCACAAGCCAGACATGGTGTTTCCATACGCCTCTACCCCCGTCACCGAGGCGGCCCGTGCCAATCACTTCGCTCTGATGCGCTGGCTCATTGAGCAAGGGGCGGACATCACCATTGCTGACAAATATGGCGACCGGCCCTACACAGTGGCAGTCCAGAACAAGAATCAGGAGATGGCCGACTACTTGAAGGCCCTGGAACCGGAGGACTGGCACAACGAGCAGGAAAAGGCCCGGCAGCTCAAGTCCTACAAGTTACCCGCCAAGCTGGTGGAGTATCTGAAAACCGGACCCCTGCGGCTGGAGTTCCCGGAGCAGAAATGGGTGAAATGGGCGGAGCTCTACTCCTACATGGATGTGCCGGAGATGACCTGGAAGCGGAGAAAGCTCCTCTCTCTTATGGTGGAGATGGATAACTACAGCGATTATTTGCTGCTGTGGAGTCCAAAGGACAAAAAGCTGTGGTATTTGGACATAGAGCATGAGGAATTTCACCCCCTGGCCAAGTGGGAGGACTTCATCGCTGACCCCGGCCGGTATCTCAATGGGATGATCGAGGGCGAGTTTGAGGAATGAGGAGGCCGCATCTATGTTTGAAGAATTCTATGAAATGTACGAGCCGGAGGAGCAGGAAGTGGTCGCTCTGATCAATCGCTGCATCGGCGGCGGATATCACAACAAAGGCGGCTTTTGGAAAATGACCGTTGTGACATTGGGCTTGGTGTTCTGTGACACCGGCAAGATCAGCACCAAAGAGGAACGACTGGAGTGGCCTGTCACCGAGGAGGAGCGAAACAGCGAAAAGGGCTGGAAACGCTTTGGAAACGAGCAGATCTGCCGCCTGAAGATCCGCCGGATGAAAGAGGAGTGGGCGCAAAATCTGGTAGTACGACCCTGGTGTATTTCCGAGGTGGTCGAGGCCTATGAGGAGTGCCCGGAGCTTCAGGCTGTTCTGGACGAGTACCACAAGCCGGTGGTGCTCCAGGATAAGGTTCTGGGCGAACTGACCCTAGACAAGGACTATGACGTCTTTGAGGGAGAGATCCAGTGGTGCGGAAACGATGTGCGTCTTTCCCTGGAGGTCAATGCCGAGAGCAAGTCCTCCTGGACCCGCGCCCGCAGTGCCGCCAAGAAGCTGCTGGCCGACTGCGAAGCCTGGGACAAGGCCATGCGGGACCTTGCGGCCAGGAACCTGACCGGGCTCGCCAACGACTGGCTCGCCCAGGATGAGGAAAACGCCCGTGACCCGGAAACAGACCCGATCACCGAGGAAGAACTTGCCCGGCGGATCAGTCTCCTTGACCTGACTGTCACCTCCGGCGGCAGCTTCACCGCCTATTTTGACTGCGACGAGATGTTCACCGACCATGCGGTGGTAATCTATGGTTCTCTCAAAAAGGGCGTCAAAGATGCTGATATTGCAGGATAAGGAGGATCGTACCATGAAACTGAATTGCAAACGTATTGATTTTACATATGCGCCCGGCGAGGAAATCTTTACCTTTCCGGAGGATACCGGCCTGCCCTTTATCTTCGATGTGGAGGAGAAACTGACCTCCAACTCTGCGGATATGGATGTAGTAGGGGACATGCTGGATGTGGCGGAGGAATTGGCGAACAAGGCCAAGGACGCCATTAAAGCAGCGCTGGCGGACGAGAACAGCGCATACCACGACATCGTGACATATTTTATGCAGTTCCACCGGGACGAGGTAGACCCCGACACGGCCGCCGCCCTGTTTCCAGGAATGGACCCGGCCAAGCTGTTTTATGCCGAGATGGTGGACTACCTGAAACTGAACCGGTTCGGCAGCTGTGTGGATGGAGAGACCGACCAACAAGCCTTTATTCTGGATCTGTCCTTCAACCCGGAGATCACCGACGAGCTGATGGTGATCTACTTTGACTTGAACAAAGAAATTTTCTGTATTACCCATGAGAGTTGAGGGGGTGCAAACGATGCTTTCTGCAAAAGATTTATCAGGGTCACCCGATGTATGCCACTTAAAGACCTTCTGCAAAGGGCTGGCAGCCCTGGACATCATCATACTGGAGGAGGAACCGACATGAGCATCAAAGAAAAACTGGAGTCGCTGGGCAAAAACAGCGTTGAACTAAAAATAGCCAAAAAAGAAAAGTATAAGCTGGGCGCTACCCGCTTTGGCGGTCAGCCGGATGTGCCGCCTGACTTCGCGTGGCCCACCTATGAGGGCGAGAGCTATGACCATGTGGTGAAGGATCGTCCCCTCACTTTCCTGGCTCAGTTCAACTGTGTGGAGCTGGCCCAGTTTGACAAGGAGCATCTTCTGCCTGATCACGGCCTGCTCTCCTTCTTCTATGAAACGGATACCCAGTGCTGGGGCTTTGACCCCAAGGACAAGGGCTGTGCCCGTGTCTATTGGTTCGAGGACATCTCCGCGCTGTCTGCTGCAAACTTTCCTGCAGATATGGAGGAGGACTTTAAGTTCCCTATGGTCAAGATCAAGCTGGCCCCCAAGACATCCTATCCCTCCTGGGCAGATTTCAACGAGGTATTCCCTGATGAGGAGGATGACGACGCTTTCAACGATGCTTGGGAGGAACTGACCGGCGATGATGCGGAGGAACGCTCCCAGCTGCTGGGCTGGCCCGATGTGATCCAGAACAGTATGTTTGAGGAGTGCGACCTGGTGACACAAGGCTATTATCTGGGCAGCGATTGGAACAAGATCCCGAAGGAGGTCCGCCAACGGGCAAAGGAGACTGCCTGTGACCGCTGGATGCTTCTGCTCCAGCTGGATACGGTGGAGTGCGGCGACTTTGAACTGATGTTCGGGGACTGCGGGCACATTTATTTCTACATCACCAAAGAGGATCTGACGGCCCGCCGCTTTGACCGCGTGTGGCTGATCCTCCAGTGTTACTGAGGGACAATCAAAATGCTGCAGCCTATTACGAACACAGAGCCAACGGAAAATGAATTCTTCCTTCGGGATGGAGCCGTTTATTTCTCCGGTCTATATGAAAACAGCATGTTGAAAGGCATCGTGCCCGAAGACTTCTGCTGCTGGCATTACTGGGGCAAATCCTCCACTGCCTGTTTTCTGGGCGGGATTCGCCTGCGGGGAGCAGACCCTGCGTCTTTTCGGGTGTTGAACTATGCCTACGCCATGGACAAGACCGCGGTCTACACCACCAGCGGGAGAGTTTCCGGCGCAGATCTGACAACCTTTCGGGTACTGGACGACGGCCAGAATGAGTCAGGTGCGCCCCAAGGTTATGCCAAGGACATCCAGCAGGTCTACTTTCACAATGGGGACGGTAAGGTAAAAATCATCAAGGATGCGGAAGTTTCCGCTTTCCGCTCGTTGGGCGATACCTTTTTTGCCACGGATGATAAGCGGATCTATGCCTACGGGAAGCAGCTCCCCAAAGCGGATTTGACCTCTTGGGAACTGATTGGGCACTGGTATTCCAGAGATGCCAAGCGGGTGTACTACCTCAACCGGGAGATCAAGGGGTCGGATCGGGACAGTTTCGTCCTCTGCACCCCATTGGACGCTTCTCCGTTCGCCGACTACTTGGCCAAAGATAAAGACCATTTTTACTGGAACGATGAGATTGTAGAAGAAATGCAGTGGCTGGAACGACTGCGCGCAATGCAAGAAGGATGAAAGGAGCACTCCCTATGAAAGCGTTTGACCCGAATTACAAACTGCTGGACGAGATGTACCAGGACGAATACTATCCCGATTTCTTGGTAGATAAGGTAAGGGACGAGCTTCAGAAGGTCATCGACCGGCTGGAGAGCGGCGAAACAGACACCGAAGTGATACAGGAAACGCTGGACGAGGCGGTCTGCGGCATCAATGATCTCCAGGAGGAGTTTGATGAGAACGACAGCGAGATTGAAACGGTGGCCCGAGATTGTATCGGCGTTACCGTAGCCTACATTCTGGAGTGGTTTGGCATCCCCATTGACACCGAGGAGGCCATCCGGGAGCGGGACTGGTGATCCCCATGGCAGAAAAAGAACTTGCCGTTTGTGATGAGTGTGGCAGCCTGTTTTTCAAAGGAAGTTCTCAAATGGAGGCACTTTGCCCGGAATGTGCCCATGTTCTCTATGGCTACCCGAATTGTCCCCATCATTTCCAGAATGGCCGGTGTGAGAACTGCTATTGGGACGGCGCAAAGAGCAGGTACATCAAGAAACAAAGTCAACAGGAGGAAACCATCATGCCTACAACCGAATGGATGAAAAAATACGAAGCAATGAAGGATAAGCTGATCTGCAAAACCGATCTGGACGCATATTTTACGGAAAAGGTCATCGGAAAGATGGAGGTGGATGTGCTGGACATCGGCACATCGCATTTCCCCACCGGAAAGATCTTCGCCTGCGATCCGCTGGTGGAGCTGGAGGATACCCCGCCATTCCTCCAGACCATCCCCGCTGGGACTTACCCAGTCAAAATCTGCGTAGTGCCCAGTGAGAAATATGGAGACCGCTATGCCAGCGTTAAGGTGGAGGTCAGCGGGGAGAAGCCGGTCCGATATGAGCTGGGCATGGTTGGAAACGAGAATCTGGACGAGGAACTGGGCGAGGACGAATACTTTGGTTTTGGCGTAGACGCCGGGATGGGCTGCATTGCGGACGTCCAGACTCAGGAAGCCTTCCAAGCATATTGGACCAAGCGGCTGGAGAAGGACCCGGACATCGACCCCTATAACGACCTGTTCTGCGACCTGCTGGAGGAAAACGCCAAAGCCCGCCCCAAATATCAGGAGAAGTACGGCGATTGGCTCAACTGGACGGTGCCGGATACGGACTGCAATCTGCCCATGTTCCACTCCGGCTGGGGTGACGGCTACTATCCCGTCTACTTCGGCTATGACGCAAAGGGCGAAGTCTGCGCCGTGTATGTGCGGTTCATCGACATTGAGGACAGCTACCAGGAGCAGAAGTAAGAAAAGAAATGGATCAGAGGAGGAACACCTATGAAAGCCAGTGCCGGAGAGGTCTATACGGTTTACAACAAATATCTGGAACGCTACACTGCCTGCCAGGTGGCCTACATCGCTCCGCCGGACACGGTGAGCAAACAGTCCTGGGCGGTGATCCTCTCTCTGGACTGGGTGGGTGACGCCCCTCTGACAGCGGAGGAGCTGCCCCATCTCCGCCCTCTCTACAAGGACTTCATGTATTGGCCCCGTGCGCTCCACCTGCTGCGGGTGCCTGTGGAAATCCCGCCACAGTACACGCTGGTGGGTATCCTGCCATCCTTCACCGATGAGCCTTGCCATTCCTACGGCGGCTGGGACGACGGCTATGAGGTATATTTGCAGATGAGGTGGCAGGCCATCCCGGAGGAGCGGCGGCGAACTTTCAAAGAGGCCATGGAGAGCGACGGGGAAACGGAGATCGGCGGTATCCCGGTGAAAATCGGCAGCCATCGGGTAATGGACAAATACACCCCCTTTGATTCGGCGCTGGAACTGGAGGCGCTGCCTTGCCTCTCCCAAATCATCTGCGAACAATGGCACCCGGATCTGCTGGAGTTTTTGCGGGGAAACCCCTTCATCCACGAACTGACCCTGCTGAACCACGGCCAGAGGACACTTGACCTGCGGGGCACCAGCGTTGGAAAGCTGATGCTGGACATGACCGGCCTTCGGGAACTGTGGCTGGGTGAGGAAACAGAGCAGCTCCTGTTCCAGAATGAGGGATTGGACGATTGTACCATCCATGCCCCCGAGGGCGGCAGTGGGCTGACCATCCAATTCATCGGGGAATACCGCCCTCACCTGGAACTGCCGGGCCTGCGGGGCCTGCACGGCATCCGGCTGAAAGACTTTGACCTGTCCGGCCTGCCCGCCGCCCATCCACACCTGAAGGAGCTGCGGCTCTGGGGCGCGCCGGGAAACCTGGGTCACTTCTCCGCTGTGGCCCAGTTCCGGGAACTGACAGACCTCTCCACCTTTGACCTGTTTGGCTTCGGGGCAGAGGACATTCCCACCCCGGAGCAGATGCCCTCTCTCAGCTGGTTTTGGATGACCAGCCTGCCGGAGGACGCGGCAAAAGCGGCAAAGCGGCTGTGGAAAGGCAAGCCGGGAATGGACCTGCGGATCACCAAGCCCCGGAAACCAGAGTGGCTGGCGCAAAATCTGGACAATCCCTTCCGGGGCTGGGACGGTGCGGAGCATATCCCCGCCGTCTCCGCGAAAAAGGCGGCCGGTCAATACCGCAAGACCCGCACCCAGCTGATGAAGCTGGCCGCCCAGCCGGGTGGTGATGCCCAGGCCCAGGCGCTGGAGGTCGTGGCCGCTTACACCCAGACCTTCAACAGGATGAGCTTCATCGAAACCGAGGAACGGGATGAAATTTATATGGCCCTGTGCGGCATCTTGGATGTCCTGCCGGACAGCACACTCCAGAAGGATGCCCTGCTGGAGAAATTTGAGCAACTGCGGGATTTTTGAGGAAGTGGGATTACATGATAGAGTTCGACAAGAATCATAGCACGGCATGGATGGAAATGATGTCAGCCTATCAGATTTTTCGGGCAAAGCTGTTTGATTGGACCCACGAACCAGATCAGGTAAAACAAAAGGATCTGCTCCAGGAGCTTGGCTCTTGGGAAAGTCGGGATCTTCACAGAAGAATGCTGGTGGTGGATTTCCTGCGCAGTACCGAGATGTGGGACAAAAAGTCCCTCCTCTTAGTCCAAAAAGAACTGACAGCGGCTGCCTTATATGAGCAGGAGGAGGCTGCCGCTTATGCGAGAATGGCGTTGTCAAAATTCAAAGGCCAGCCGGAACGACTTGCCATTGCTGATGAGGTGCTCCATCTGGCAGCGGTTGAAACGGAAAAGGCAGACCCCGATCCTGTCGTATTCCACAACGGCTGTCTGCTGCTGTATGATTTGAGGTGTGAAGCAGCGTTTTCGCAATATGCAGATTGCTATGGAACTTGGATCGAGCAGGCATACGGTTTAGACAAAAAGGATCTGGCGGACATGAAGATAACGTTGTCTGCCGAGCCTTAAATTGAAAGGAAGGAGTATGTGGGCATATGAGCCGAATTGTCGATGAACCCTACTTTACATACAGTGCCTACAACGCCCTCACCACCGGCATCCAGGTGAAATGCCCCAAATGCCAGGGGCCGGGTATCGTGACCGCAGATCAAAATAACGCCTATTTTCGATGCCTGCGCTGCGGCCACCGAGAGACCTGCGATCGGACGGTCTACCGCTACGATGTCCACAACCAATGCAGGAGCTGCGGCCGGTACTACCGAGTGGATATTAAAGATGAGGCAAGGCAGCACTTCCCTGTGCTCCGTGTGGCCTGCCCGTACTGCGGGACAACTATGCCGGGAGAAGTCCACAAGACGGCGGAAGCATATTCGTATATCGGTGAGATCGAAAACGGTCGGGAGCCCTTCTTCGGCCTGGAGCTCTGGTTCCTCACTTTCTTCCAGGACAAGCCGGTCTGGGCTGTCAACAGGGAGCATCTGGCCTATCTGATTGACTATCTCAGCGCCTGCCTGCGGGAGAAGCCGCTGGGCAGCCCGAAAAAGACCCAAGCCGACCATCTCCCCACCTTCATGAAAACCGCAAAGAATCGGGAGCGGATCGTGAAGCTGCTGAAGAAGTTACAAGAGAAATGAGGGAAAACCCTATGGCACTACAAAATAAGAAAATAATGCCTCCCCCTTGGCTGGCCCACCGGGAGATCGAGCAATACTCCATCGGCTGGCGCATGGGCTATGGGGAGGATTACATAGTCCGATTTGGCGATTGGCTGGATAGTCTCTCACCGGAGGAGCAGGCGGAATACCGCAGCCTCTTTCCCGAGCCGGTGACCTGGAAGGGCTGGTGGGATGACGAGGATACTGGCGAAGTGCTGGAACACGGCGACTTCTGCGTAGATGCGTGGCAGCCGGAGGGGAGACCCAAGTATACCCGGCAATGGCTCCAGCAGGAGTTTGCCGCTGGCCGGAAGCGGGAGCTGTGTCTGTTCTGGGGCCACCAGCCTGCCAAAGACGGCGGCATCACAAAAAGCTGCCTCAGCCAGTGGTGGATGGAGGACTTTTACTCCATCACTGACTCCTATCTCTGCATGGAGCAGTATATGATGGCGGGCAAAGCGGAGCTGTTTGGCGATAGCGAGATCCGGGAGCAGATTTTGAAATGCAGCGACCCCAAGCAGATCAAGGCCCTGGGCCGTAAGGTGCAGGGCTTTGACCAGAAGGTGTGGGACAGGTTCAAATACGCCATTGTGCTGAGCGGCAACTGGTGCAAATTCAGCCAGAGCCGCGACCTGCGGGAATTCCTGCTCTCCACCGGGGACAGCGTACTGGTGGAGGCCAGCCCCTACGACAACATCTGGGGCATTCGACTCTCGGCCAGCTCCCCGGAGGCACAGGACCCGCAAAAGTGGCGGGGCCGGAACCTGCTGGGCTTTGCGCTGATGGAGGTGCGGGACGAGCTGCGACGGGTAACGCAGAACGAAATGCTCTGCGATTGGAATATGGTATGGGAAAAGGAACTGTGATAAAATGAAAGCGATCGACCAATACGGAAACCTGCCGGAGGACGAATGGGAAATCCTGCCCTGGATACCTGATCCGCGTCCACCCTTCCAGATTTGGGTGAAGCCGGAGCAGATCGCGCCATTTTTTCTCATCCCCCACCACCCCTATGCGATCTCCCTTCTGCTGAAGATCAGCGATGGCTTTCGGGCAGAGGCTTTTCGCAGATTTGGACGGACCGGCAGCAGCGGGGACTGGGAGCGGCTTGCCAGGGGTGTGATCCGAGAGTTCGAGGAAAACAACAGCGGGCAAAACTTGTTTCGCTTTGACTCCGACGAGGATGTGTTCTGCGTGTACTCCCAATACATCGACGATTTGATGCTGCTGGCCAAGATGATCCGGGCGGCTTGTGACGATGAAAAGACGATGGGGATGTATCTGGACATGAGTGAGGTGGCGAAACATGAGAAATAAGGAACAGGAGATCGCGTGGCAAAAGGTAATAAAAGCCTGCATGGAAGCGGTGAAAAACCACTTTGCGGATATAGTGCAGTGTATCGAGTTTGGCGCATACATACAGCCGGAAAACTACTTTGTATCCTACATTTTTCGCACAAGCGCACAATTAGCTGCCGCACAGCAGAGCGGGCTGACAGAAGCGATCAATTCCTATCACAGAGAGCAGCTGAAACAGCATCATTACCCAATGCAGGGAATCAAAGATTGCTGCTTTGCCTCACAAGAAGAATGCGATAAGAAGTACGGCGGGAATTGGTATTACTACTACAAATAATGGGATATTCGAGCGTCAAAAGGAGGCCCTATGAGCAAAACTTTAAAACCCCAAAACCTGCCACTGTTTTCCATCATGGACATAGACCATCTGTGCCGGGAAAACCATCTGGAGGACGCAGTGCTGACGGATTTCTCCGTGGGATGGAATCGAAATGTGTATCTTCTGCTGGAGCAGCCCTCTGGGAATCAGGATGGGGATCGCCTCAAAACCCCTTCCACCTACACCGTGGTTGAAATAAAGATGGATTGGACAGAGCAGCGGATGTTGGAAACCACGCTATTTCCCATGGGACTCTTGAAATTCCAATTTCATTTTCTGAGGCCCACCGGTGACGATTTCCTGCTGCTGGGTGCCCGATGCGCCTATCGGGAGGATGGGCCCGACCAGAACGCCTGGATCATAAACAGGGAAGGAACGGTATTGTCTCGTTTCTGTCTGGGAGATGGCATTCAGAACTGCGTGGTCAAGGCGGACGGCGCCATCATAACCGGCTATTTTGACGAAGGTGTGTTCGGCAATTACGGCTGGGCAGATTCCGGCAGTGTACACGGCTATGTCCCGCCTGTTGGTGAGTGCGGACTGATTGCATGGACGCCGGAGGGCACTCCTCTCTGGAAGAACGAGAAGTTTTCTATCTGTGATTGCTATGCCATCAGCCTGGACGAAGAACAAAACCTGTGGTTCTATTATTACGATGAGTTCCGCCTGGTGCAGACGAATTTCAAGGAGAACTTAGTGCTTGACCTGCCGTTGCAAGGAAGCGGAGCCTTTTCCGTTGCCTCTTCCGGTGAAACATTCCTATTCCAAGGAGGATACCAGAAACACGACAAATTCTACTACCTTACCCGCAAGGACGGCCGCCTTGGACAGAAACAGGAGGCCGTTCCCACCTGTGACGGAAGCAAAATTGCTGTGGAGCGTTGCAGCCTATTAGACAGCCGGATGCTGTTTCTTGGGAAAAACAATGTTCTTTATGGCAGCGCCTTGGACTGAATATGAGGTGATCGTGGTGCAGACCATCAATTTGGAAGAAAATCGGAACAAGATTATAGCCGCTTATGAAGCAAGCTCCTTCACAAAGTGTGTCCGCCCGGAATCGGAGGAGGCACTGAACCGATTCGAGGCCCGGTATGCTCCCATCCCAGCAGAGTACCGCTGGCTGCTTTTGAACTTCGGTGGCTGCTATCTGGCTGAACCGTGGATCTTTACGCTGAAAGAACTGGAGGAGACCTATCCGATCTTTCAGGAATCCTACGAGGAGTATATGAGTGAATGTGACCACGGCCACGCTTTTCCCATCGGCGGGCTGGGGGACGGGAGCATTGTATTTATTAATTCGGAGAACGGCAGAGTCCAGGGCTATAACTGCGACTATGCCGATCTGGAAGAAATCGCGGAAGACTTTTCCAGTCTGATCTTGAGTCTTGTGGAGCAGGCATTGGGTCTGGAGGAGCTGTGCAGAAAATCGTGAGGTGAGCGTATGGCAAAGGGTATCAGGGAACGCCTGCTTAAACAGGCGGAGAAGTTCCATCAGTGGCAGGAAATCACTTATCCCGGGAAAACCACCGAGGAGATTGGCGGTGTGTGGGAGGTTGATTACCCTGCATGGAATGATATATTTGATGCCTTTTGCCATGTGTTGACCGATTTAGAGGCTGGACAAGCAGAGGAACAGCTGCTGGCAGAAATGCTCTATCTGATTGCACGGGATAATGAAGGAGAGGGCTTGATCCAGAGGACTACCCAGCACCCGGCATGGTTTGAAGTGCTGTGCCGCTGTGTAGTTAAGTCTTCAGAACCGGAAGCCAAGTGGCAGTTTGCTGCCTACCTGCTAGAGTGTCCATGCAGCCAGGAGGTCAAAGACTTGATCCTGGACTTTGCAAAAGACTCTCATGAATATGTGAATCGTCGGGCACTTTTGGCGATGCCCGCTCTGCGCCCCGACTGTGTGGAGCAATTTGCAACATTGTTTTGGGAGCGGGACTGCTATCCCCCTGAACTTCAGGAATACCAACGAATCGCCGTTTTGGTTTCGCTGGATGCCATCCATTCCAACCTGCTGCCCCGATATTTGGATTGGGCCAAACAGGATGGACGGAACTATCTGCTAAAACATGCAGAACGAATCGAAAGAGGACTTGCTATG
>OFSD01000083.1_pt1 | contig 85411 bp, 109 predicted proteins | sample 1543191 | NCBI WGS metagenome assembly OFSD01 (sample SAMN04209221, study PRJEB22552) | human gut metagenome | biome: gut; material: feces | host: Homo sapiens | place: USA: Oklahoma
TTCCTCGGAATCATCATCATCGTCATCATCCGATTCCTCTTCTTCCTCGGAATCATCATCATCGTCATCATCCGATTCCTCTTCTTCCTCGGAATCAGATTCAGAACCGAAAAGGTCTTCTGCTTTCTCGGCAGTCAAAGCAATCGGAGCCGGAATGATTTTGATTGAGCCATCTTCGTACTTGATAATAATTGTACCATTTACTTCTGTTCTAGAAACTTCTTTCAGTTCTACTTCTTTTTTCTTCTTAGCCATTTTCGTAATGTTTAAGTTGGTTAATAATATAATTAATTAAACTGTGATTAATCGTTTCCGTTTTATAAGCTTAACATACCCAGAGTTTAATAATTCCTCCTGAGCAGTATTAAATTGTGTTATATCTTCAAGAACTGTATTTAACTGTTCTTTAGAAGTGATATTTACTTCTTGACTACTAAGAATTTTATCTCCTTGATAAGTAGCTATCTTAAAGACTTTTCCTTGATAAGGGTCAAAATCCTTTCTCTTAAAAATTTGAGGTATATCATTCATAGCTATATTTAATTTTAGTTATTCCGGGAATACCAACCTTTCCGAAGCATTCGGTATAAAATTTGTATTTCCCTTTTTTCATTGTTTTATAGTTATCAGCTAATCGAATTGGGTAGACCCATATTTGATTTTCTATCATCCGATTGGTCATTATATAAGCATAAGCCTTTCGAATTTTAACTTTTTCTAAAGATACAAAGCCTTGAAATAAAAGAGCTTTCTTAAGAAACCTTTCTTTTGGAAGATACCCCACAAATTTAGTATTTGCCTTATCGAATAAATCTAATAGATCCCTCTGGGCTTTTATGAAAAGTATCTTTTGCATCTTTACCCTCCCTTGGTAGTATTTCCATAAGAAAAGGGCTAATGACCCAATTAAGGGAGGGTAATTAAGAAAGTTCAGATCAAATTCTACTTTCTCATTTTGAGGTAATCTATTGTAGATTCTGTAAGATAGAATTACGGACCTGTATTCTCTTTCGTTTAATTGCTTGGGCAGAGATCCCTTGCCGTTGTCCATATAATTTTCTCGCATACCTTTTATCAAATTCTTGTTTACCCTTAGAATGAAAAACTCTGTGCATCTGTATCATGAATCGTCTTCTTCTATGTTTATCAACCCTATATTCGTCTGGTATAATAAACTTCCTAGCTTTTACTAATTTACCCTTAAAGTAAAATTTTGTAGTTCCTTTAAAGTGATTCTTCCCATTCATATCTTGGGCTTTCTTAATGCCTTGCCTTAGGAGTTTCCTACCTGAGATAATATGAATATATTGAAGAACATCTACTCCATAAAGGTAAATCAGAGTTCTCTTTATATGGGATCTAGTAAAATAGGGGATAGAAGTAAGATGCTTCCGATATAATTTCTTTTCGGTTATATATTTATTGGTAGTATCTGGTCTCCAAGTCCAAAAATAATACCGATCGGGTTTTATCTCTTCCCTACTACTTTCCTTTATCTTTACCATTCAATTTCCTTTTTGCAGTACGGTACCAAAGATTTATGGATTTCTCGTTTGCTTCTGGGAATTTCTTTTTCATTCTTCGAATTATTCTCTCTAATTCGTACCCCTTTGAAGTTAATTCCCATACGTAGGATTTTTTAGTACCCTTTATGAGGTTAAATTCATCCCTTTCTCTGGGTGGTTTCTTTTCTCTGGGTTTCTTTATTCCAGATACTCTTCTTGTTTTTCTTTTTCCATCTTCTCCTTCTTCTCCCAAAAAGCCAAGTCTTAATTTTGAACTTCTTAGGGGATCATCTTTTGCTAATCCTGCAGTTTCTAGTTGCCTATCCATCCAATCATCGTATTCATTAATAAGATGTTTGTTTGGTTTCTCTTCTGAAGTATTTATCCAATTGATTAATTGGAATACTGAAGCAGAACAAGCATCAGGAAAAGGCATTCCCAATATAACGGCCTTTCTTTTTAAGTCCCGATAGGTTTGATTCCTACCTGCAGCTCCGAGAAAATTAGATTTCTCTTTAGAGGGAACGGGTTTATCTTTTTTCTTCTTTACCATACTTTAAAAGTGTTTTAAATTTTTTCGATATGCAAATATATAAAGATTAATTCACATATAAAATTAATATCACTATTTTTTATATAATAGCTGGGGATTCACTCGTTCGGTACCAGTTGATTTGGGTTTTCGTGGTTTTCTGGTTTTATGAACATTATAGGCAACATCCATTACCTTTACGTTAAAGTCAATGTTATTTACCTGGTTATAATTAACTGCCTTTTGAACACAGTAACGATATTCTGGCCAAAACTTTTGCCCTAATTTCACATCTCCAGTTTTATCCATGAATTTAGATACCATAAAACCAAAAGTATCCGCATCATCTTTTTCTTCAAATACATACATGTAAAATCTACTAAACTCTTTTACTACTTCCTCTAAAGGCCTTACTGGGAGTAAGAGATAACCATCCGTATATAATTCCTGAGATATTAAGCATACCCAGTATTTCTTCTTTCCAGGTTTTACTTTATATCGGAATCTTTCTTTTACTTTAGTGTGCATCCATTCTGGTACTCTATTTAAAAGGTATCTGATATAGATCTTATCCTTTTTATTCAATCTCCTTTTGAATGCAGATGGCTGTTGTAGCATTCTTGGAAGAATACGAGAATTATTCCATCTATCATATTCAAAGATTAACTTAACAGTATCCTGATCCCAGGAGTCTTCTGATTCTCTTAACCTTTTCATATTCCTCATTATATTATGAGTATTCACCTTGGGCAATATCTGAGCAGCATCACCAGAATATAAAGCAGCTTCTCTTCTCTTTAATCTCTTTTCTAGGCATCCCTCTATATAATCTTGAAAATTCCTTTCACAGGGGCAATCTGGTCTGAATATAGAAGTCCTTTTCTCAAAAAAATCCGAGAAAAGCCTAAAGAACTTCTCAGACCTTTCTCGGATTTCAAGATACTTATAATGAGACAACTTTAAAATCTCACCAGCTTCCCAAGATGACTTATTTTCGGATAATTGAAGGAACAGAGATTGTTGTTCTTTTTGGGTTAAACAGTCCCATGCTTTCTTTTGAAATTCATTCATATCAATTTCTCCTATACGCCATTATATTATCAATTGCTTCTGATGTAATCTTATTTGGGTCAAATTCTTGCTGATTAGCATAGAGTTTATCTGGATCACAGTTTTGATATACTGAGTACAGAACATTATCAAATGGTAATTTCAATTCCATCTTACCACATTCGGGATATAACAATAGCTTCACTAACTTATTATTATAATCTACATCTATCACAGTAGCATCCACTCCCTCATAGGGGTATCCCTTTAATACTAAGTAATCTCCAGGATGAATATTCATCATATCCTCAACGGAGTATTTCTTATTCTCTCTTGCTAATTTCTTAAATCTTCTAACATCCTTTCTTGAACAAGTGGCCACTAAAGAGAAATCATCGAAATCTTCTGAGTTATCTATCCTAACTTTTTTCTTTCTTGGATGTAAAGTCTCTGTAGCTTTTAACCAAGTCCTTATACCAGAAATATTCCTTTTTAGTTTATTAAGAAAGGGTCTAGAATAAGCAAACTCACTGGGCATTTTAATGAAACCATAATTAAATAAGATGGGTATTTCTTCGAATTGCATCTTGCCTTTGTGAGTTTTCTTTAACACGTTTACCATTGGGATAATGGCTTTTATATTTTTATACCCCTTCTCTTTCAATTCTTCATTGATTCGAAAGCAGTATTTCTTCTCAATATAAAATATACAGTATACATAAGGGGTATGTTTTTTCATATCTTTAAGAGTTTTTAAGGATTAGCTTAGCTTGTTTATGTACTAACTTATAACTGATATTCTTTAGTATATCACTAGCCATGAATACATAAAGGATCTCATCTATCTTAGGTATATCTATTACCATGATACTACAGTTTCCCAATATGGACTTATAAAATACCGGAGCAAATTTCTTACCAACTACAAAGAAAAATTCATCTGAGGGCATCGAATTATACCTCATGCAAAGAATAGGAACTTTATTTGACCTTTTTGCATCTTTAGAGGCCTGTTCCCAGAATTTAAGTATATCACATTTCTTATTGCCCAAAAGTAGATGTTCAAACTTAATATCCTTGTAGTTTTTACATTCTACTGAGATTTTACATCTGTGAGCATGTCTTTCATCCTGACACATAATATCTGAAGACAAATCTCTACTCTGATGATTTGCACCAGAGTAAGGTGTTCTTCCAAATTTGAAAGAGGTCCATTTAGTAAACCATTTTGAGACTTTAAGCTCAAATCTTGAGCCCTTTTTCTTACTATTTGCCATAAGTTCATTGTCTTGTTTTAAGAATTATATATCTTTATAGTAATTGATACCTACTTAGGCCATTGACTTTTTCAACTTGCAGGATTTTAGTATTACCTAATGGGAGTGAATCATGGTGGGTGATTAAGAAAAGGGTTTTATCTGAAAAGGTATGTCGTATTAAAGAAATCACTACCTCTATATTATCCGAACTAAGAGATTCGAATACCTCGTCTAGAAAAGCAAGATTTATACCCTTAGATGCAGTAAGAGCTTCATTCATAGCAAAAGCCATTGCTATATTACATATTTGTTTTTCTCCTCCTGATAGTTCATCATAATCAATAATTTGCCCATCTCTTTCAATTAGAGTAACAAAATCTTTTCTAGCAGTACCTAAATCGATAGTGAATTCAATCCTAAATCCTAATACCTGAGCATACCTATCTAATGTAGAATTTAACCTCTCTAAAGAAGAATCGAATAAATAAGCTTTTATGCCATTATTACCAAGAGGATCATCTATCAACCAATTGTAGTTCTCTAATTCTAATTCTTTATTGTGAAAATCCTCATCAACTTTACGTAATTTTTTCCTAATCTCTTTAAGCTTTTGTTTATATTTGGGAGACATAACCTTAAGCTTTTCCTGTTTGAGCTTAGCCAAATCTTCATCAATAGAAGCCATGTCAGAAGCAATATCATCACAATCAGATTTTAATTTCTTATATCTATCATTTACACTACTGAGTTCTTCCAACCTTTCTAAGGCTTCTTGATATTCTTTATCGTATTTATCAAGGTCAGAGAATGCCTTATATATTGATTTAGCATCTCGTAATGCACGTTTGTAGTGACCAGATTCTAACTGTATTACTAACTCCTTGATTACTTTCTTAAGTGGTACATTCGATAAATTCTTGGCATCTTTTATTTTACCTCTCAGATCAAGGATCAGATGGTTTTGCCTTTTAATTTTAACTTGAAGAGAAGTATCTACCTCGTCTTTAATTTGTTTCTTTTTTTCAATTAGTAACTTAGTGAGTTTTTCTCTATCTTGCTTTAGTTCTCTTTTCTCATCCCTTATCTTTTTCTTAAAAGACTTCTCCCTATCTCTTAAATCAAAGTAAGCTTCCCTGTTGGTGTCTAGTTCTCTCTTAAGTAATTCAGATTCATGTTCTACCTCATTTACCTTTGCTATTAAGTTATTTTTATCTTGCTGGGCAATTCCTTTTGCAAGATTTAAGAACTCTAAATCAAATACTTCCTCGAATATCTTTTTCTTATCAGAATTCGACTCTTGTATTAATCGTTTAATACCCTGACCAAACATTATAGAGTTCATGAATAGAGTGTAAGATAATCCTACTTCTTTACAAATCTCATCCTGGATTTGATTCTTGCCTTTTACACTTACTAATTCATTGTCTTTTAGAAATATAAGCCTATCATTACCCTTTGCTCCATCCTCAAGGATTCCCTTATATTTCTGACATCGAATTATCTTAAACAAATGAGAATCTTTCTGAAAATAGAGTTCTACCATAGTTCCCAGATAATCCTTAGGTCTAACTGATTCCCAAGTGTTCACATTGGATACTCCCTTTAGATTTTTACCATATAATGCCCATACTAATGAAGATAAGATAGAACTCTTCCCTTTACCATTAGTTGCTTTAATTAGTACTGTACAGTTCGTATTCAGCTGTAAGTGTAAATTTTCAATTGAACAAAATCCCACAGCATTTAGTATAGTAAATGTTAACATGATTCAGCCTTTTTTAATGTTTCGATTAATAGCTTAGTTTTAACCTCATCCTTAATACCTTTTTCTTTTAGGTACCTTTTTGCTAGTACTTTTTTAGATAATTGCTTAGTTATTTGATGGTTAGTATTTACGGGTATACTAGATTTTTTAGGTAATACCGTATAATAATTGCCATCATCTTTAATCTCATCTTCAGATTCTACATCAACAAATTTCGGAAACCCCTTTAATTCTACAAACTTCATAGAAAGATCAGAATAAAGTTTCCAATATCCCAGTTTACAATCTTTATCGGTTCTCCTTTGTTGTAAAGGAGCCCCAATCATATAAACCTTCTTTGATAACCTTTGGGGTTTATGTATATGGCCACATAATACTAAATCAAATTTATTCAAGATATTCACATTCAGATTTTCTACTGAATTTATTTCTCTCCCATCCGTATCCTTAGCACCAGGATAATCAGTGTGTAGTAAAAGAATATTCTTTTTATGTTTATCTAATTCAATCTTCTTTAGATGATCACTTAAACCGATATTATTATCTATATAGGGTAAACCATATACCATAATATCCCTATGAGTTAGAGATAAGGGTGTTTTCCCATAATCTAGTATTTTTAACCCATACCTTTCTACTAAATAAAGCCAACTAAAAGGTGGCATACCAATCTTACTTACTTTCTTGATATCATGATTCCCGGAGATAGCTAAAATATTCAGATTACCCAGTTTATTAAATTCCCTGTAACATATCTCATATAATTCTTGATCCATAGATTCTGCCCTATGAAATAGATCTCCACAAAATAAAGCTGGGCAATTATACTTCTTACATAAACCCTGTATAGTCGACAAAACCCTGAAATGATTCAGGGTTCTTTTATTATCCTCATTAAATTTAGCATAGATATTCAAATGCAAATCTGAGAATACTATTGCTATTACTTGTTTCTGTTTCTCCATATCCTATTAAGATGATAATCGATTTGTTCTTTTCTTTCTTCCAAATCCAAACTTGATAGACATACAGTAGGTACTTCCCAATTTGCAAGCAATTCACTCATAAGGGAAGATATTTGGATCTGGAAGTACCTGTTGAGTATTCTTTTACCATTCTCTTCTATATCCCATCCCCTATAATTGTCTAGATTCAAAGGGAGAAATATTGCTAGATCACATTGAATTTCCATTAATGTTTGACATTGACAGAAAAAGTGTTCCATCTCACATTCGGGGAGAGATTTCGATTGTTTATACCAAAAATAGGCAGCTAAATCGGTATAACTTCTATCAGTAACAAATTCCTCTTTATCCTTGAATAATTTGTTCCTCAAATTCAATAATTGAAAATCAGATTTATACATGGCTTCTGATCCCAAAGATAATATTTCTATATGGGATAAATCTCTAGTAGCAGGTAATAGATCTGTCATACTACCAGAAATAAAGGGTAATCCATATTTCTCGGATATATACTTAGCTAAAGTTGTTTTGCCAATTCCTGATGGGCCTACAAACATAATTCTCTTACTCATGGTGTAATTCTTTAAAGGGTTGAATAAATTGGTCAGTTAAGAATGAAGATAAGGAGTATTCTACACATACCTTTTTAAACTTATCATACTTAAACTTCTTCTTTGATTTAAGAGGTAATTTCTCTAATGGAATATTCTTTACAAACCAGAAAAGGTCTATTAACTGTTCATTTCTTCTCCATACCTGAAGATATTCTTTGTTCTTGCTCTGAGCAATAAATTTTTCAATTCTACCTTCATCAAGGATTTTTCTTGCCTTCACTGGTCCTATACCAGGAAATCCAGGAATATCATCGGAAGTATCCCCAACCATTGCTAGATATTCTACAGTCTCATGAGCATGATATCCGAATAGGTCTTTACAATTCTCTAATCGAATTATCTCATCTTTTCTGGGGTTATATATTCGAAGATTCTTATTCAATAGCTGATTGAAATCCTTGTCCGAAGAAATCAATAGGATCTTTTCTGATTGGAACTTTTTGATTGCAAGGTATGCTAAGAAATCATCTCCCTCATATAGAGTATTATTATTCTTATCGAATATATAATTTATTCTTAGCATACCCAGCATTTTCATTATGATTGCCTTTTGACTTTGCAAAGATTCATAATCAACTGAGATATTTTTCCGATGCCCCTTATAGTTAGGTAATAATTTCATCCTTACTGGAGAATGCCCATTATCAAATGAAATATAAACCTCGTCTGATTCAAACCTTGTAAGATACATGTGTAGTGATTTGAAAAATCCAAATATTGCTCCACTGGGTTTACCGTCAGTTGATTTCAGCTTCTCGAACTTGTGAAAACTTTGATGCAAGATGTTTTCACCATCTATAAGTAGTACAGTTTTTTCCTTATTCATAGAAACTCATTTTTAAAATAAAGATAGCTTCTCTACATTTTACCCAATCTCCTAATAGGAGATATTTTATAGCTTTTACAAAACCATTTTGATAAGTCCAGATAGATCTATCTAAACCTCTAAACATATCCAAAATACTCATCTGAGATATATAAGTCTCAAAGTATTCTTCTCCGTTCTCTAATAAAGATACTTTTGAAACAATGGCCGGTTTTAAGTCTATTGCCATATCACATATATGTAGGGCTTTTTCTAAATCTTGTTTACCATTCTTATTGGTATGTCTGGATACGTATTTTAATATTTCTCCCTGAAACCAATTAAGGTTATACTTTACCATTAAATGTACTGGTTCAATCTCAAATTGGTAATGGTTACCTCCAACTTGATTAGTATTATTGCTTGTTTTCATTATCATCTAAAATCTAATTAAGTGAAACTTCCTGTATTTTCTCGTCACCAAGGTAAACATCCATATAGTTCTCTGGATTACTATATTCATCTAAGTATTCTAACCTTGTCTCTAATCTTAGATTCTCTTTAAGATATTCCTTAATAATCTTCTCTATTTCTTCTTTATTCATCCTCTTCCTCCTCTTCTTCATCTACTTCCCCTTGAACATCCTCTACTGGGAATAGGTTAGTATTTAATGACTCTAGTTTCTTCTTAGTGGTTCCAATAGTATTTATACCAGCTTTTCTTAATAGCTTACGTCTTAATTCATCATTTTCTTCTAGTAAAGCTAAAAATTTCTCTTCTCCTCTACAGAGAGTTTCTCCTTTATATTTATAAACTCCTCCATTGGATTTTTCTAGAATCTCCTCCTCTATAAGGATCTCATTTAACCAATATATCTTATCAAAGCCTACGTCATGGTATTTAGAATTATTATATACAGGAGCAGCTTTTATAGTCCCCCTCGGAGGAGCAACCTTATTCTTCATTGTACGGATAGAAGTTACTCTACCAATCTTTCTCTCTTTCCCTTTTATCTTCTTTGTTAGTGATTTACCCCCATACAAACCTATTCTTTGAGAAGCATAGAATTTTAAAGCAGCGCCTCCAGGAGTAGTATCGGGGTTTTCAAACATACCCGCTTTTAGATTAGTACGTAGTTGATTGATATAGATCTGAGTTACTCCCAAAGAATATAACATTTCATTTCTTATACGGAAATATTTATATATGGCTTTTGCTCTATTACCCATATCAGCAGAAGCATTACTCATCTCTGAGTTAATATTAATTTCTGTGTCCAAAGCCGAAACCGAATCCAGAATTAATAATATGGGTTCGTTATTTACTAATTGGCTTCTCCAATATAGTGACATGGATGCAACCCAATCGGATATTTTTTCTATAGCAGTTTCCCTATAGATAATTACCCTACTTAAATCTAACCCATTAATCTTAGCCCAAGAATTAGTAAATGATTGTTCAGCATCTATCCACAAAACTACACCATTTAAGTACTGGCATGAATATGCGAAATCGTATGCCATTAGACTTTTACCTGATGATTCAGTACCAAATAATTCGAGTATTTTCCCATAGGGGATTCCTCCACCCAGAATATAATTAAAAGCTAAAAATCTTGAAGGTAACCAGGGTAACTTAGAGTCATCTTCTTCTGAAGCTATAGAAAAACCTGAGAATTTCTTCCTCATCTCATTCAGAGATGGTACTTTTATTTTCTTCCTTGCCATAGTTCTTTAAATTTATACCTTATTATTTTATTTATCATAGATTTGTTCGTATTGAACATCTCGGCTAATTCCATAATACTAACACCATCACAATAATAGTCAAACAACTCAGGTATTTCTTTATTCACCCATCTAGGGCATTCTTCCCCCTTTTGTTTTCTACCATCTACTACCATCTGAGCCATATTCTCTTGGTGTGTACCCCAATAAAGATTTTTATAGTGATTATTTAAAGAATCATTATCTTTATGACATACACAGGGTTTATTATCTGGATTTGGTACCCAAGCTAATGCCACCAACCTTGATACCGAGTATGATTTATTTCGTATCTTTACTCGTTTGGTACTATAGGTTGGAGTTTTAATCATTATCTTTACTTTCCTTTCTCTCCATACCTTCCCCAATTTACCGGCATCATTCCCGTTAGGTATTATCCGTGAGTATATCTGACCCCTTTTAGAAATGTAATATCCTGGACATCCCGGTATGTTATCATACTTAGCCATAATGTAAAGTATTTAAATAAAAAGAGAGGATAACCGAACGAATCTAATTACCCTCTCTACCCAACAACAAACATGAATTACTAACACCAATTAGATATCTGAACGATATTTTCTTTTCTTTTTCTTTGGTTCTTCGTCTTCCATATAGTGATCCTTATGGATTCCCTTTTTCTTCTTTTTCTTTGGTTCTTCGTCCTCATCATCACCATGATCTTCTTTTAAGAATTTTGCCAAAATCTCTTCTAGTTCTTCATAGGACTTAATTTGAGAACGAACTATGGATTCCAAATCCAATTGACCCTGATACTTCTTGTCCAATTTAGTAGGTTTGCACTGAGTAGCAGAATAAGTAGTATCAAATTTACCAGAACCAGATCTCTTGATCTTAATATCATATCCAGTTTTATAATCAGTCATATCACCGGCCTCGTCTTCATCGAGGTAAAGGTCAATAATATCCTGATATACAGATGATGGTACTAATACTCCCTTATCCTTACCTTCATATCCAACTTTAGTACCTTTCTCATCGTCATAAACGATTCCGCCAATAACATATCTTCTACGAGGTACTATCAATTTAGCAAGGTTCTTATCATCGTCATCCTTAGAACTTTTCAATTCCTGGTATTTTTCCATGAAAGGGCATGGTTCATCAAAAGTAGCTGGAGATATTACTCCTCCAAGATCTCCTCCCAAATAGAATTGAACAATTTCTATACCCAATTCTTGGTCATCACCTGGAGATTTAATTCTCATTCTAAGTGTTCCCTCTTTGGGATATACTAATCCCCCTCCGTTTCCTCTGGATTCTAATTTCTTCTTTCTTGCAAGCATCTTATCTCGAGTAGAACTACCCTCTGAAGAAAGCTTTTTCTTTTTGTCTTTTACCATAATATTTAAAATTTAATTGTTGTTAGCCTCTGAATAGATGATCTCATTCAAACTTAACACTGTAACGATATTCTTTTCTAGAATATTCTTTACAGATTCTGGCCAATCCGGTCTGATCTCAAATTCCAATTCTTTACCAGCATACATACCGTAAGTAACTACTCTACCAACCTCCGTAAGATCGGTATAAGTTTTATATTCTTCAGTTATAGTACCTCTTTTAACTACTACTCCCTTTCTGGGAACTCCCTCAGAAACAGTTCCGGGTATAATGATACCGGACTTGGTTGTGTTAATATCTTTCGGAGATAATATCAAAACCCGATTTTCTGTTGGTAAACCAGGTAGAGTTTTATTAAAAAGCTCTGCTACCATAGTTGAAATGAAGTTTAGTGAGTAAATCATAATTGTATGGTTAATTGATTAGTTATGTAATTAAATATAGTTATCTCTATCCTTTTCTAAGATTGGCATTAATAGTACGAAGTATATTTTCTCGTGACTCATAAGCTCTACATATAGCTATGAACTTATTTGATTTCTCTACAGCTTTCAAATACCTTTGATATAGTGATTTATATTTCGGATTTATATTTGCCTTATGAGATACATAATCATTGTTAAATCTCTCATTCGAATCCTTTATATAAACCCAAGCAGCAGAATATGCTTCGTCTTTTTCCCTTGCTAGTGCATCCCTTTCTTTTATATATTTATCTCTAAGAGAACAAAGTACATAATAACTAGAAGGAGACTCTCGTAGCTGAGAATTGATTATATTTTCATTAATAGATAATTCCTTTTGAATATCTATTTCGATGGTTTTACCTTCAAACTTAACCTTCAGTTTTTTCAGTTCTGTCTTCATAAACTTCCAATAGGTTTTTAAAGTCTTCTTTACTAAATTCTCCTTTACTGATCGCTTTAGTAACTTGAGCAAAAGCAGTTTGATAAGCTAATTTCATACCGGGTAACTTAAGAAGAGACTTGTATACACTTAACTTATCTACTAAAGCCATTAATCTTAAATCGCATAAAGCATCGGTTCCTCCTCTATCTAATAATAATAGGAAAGCTGTCCAATAAATATGAGTAGCGTCCTCATAAGCTAATTTACCCTCTTCGTCTTTTGCCATTACCTTAAAAGCCATACCCTCTAAGGTATAAAGGTTTGATTGAAGTTGGGATATTTGGGATTTTATACGATTGAATAACATCTTCTCTGGTCCACTAATATGTAAATTCTTGGCATCTAGATATTTATTCAAGTTCTCTATGGAATAATTTAAGCATCCTGCTACCATATAAGTAAGTGCAGTTAATTGGCTTGCTTTTTTAAACTCTTCTTCTGTTGCCATAATCTCATAAATTTAATTTATTTATGTAGACATAGTATCTTCTCTTTTCGCTTCTGTAATGGTAGATACTGAATCCGAATGCTTTAAATTAGTTTTACAATTTGGGCATTGTACTACCTTATAAATATCCCTATTTGATTTATCGTAAACTCTAAAAGTTTCACTAGTATCATACTCAAATTCACAATCACATACTGGGCATTTAGCTCTCCACACCGTGGGACCGTTTAAAATCTTCTTCATGATTTTCGTAGTTTAACATTATGTTTTCTTAAAATACTATAAAGTAGTTTAGTGGATATCCTAAATTCTTCTAATATATCTTTTCTAGGTATTCCAATATTGTATTGATATATCAACTTATTTTCATCCACCTTTTTCTTCTTACGAAATGGGAATCTACCATCTCTTATACACTGTTGAGTATTATCTCTTGGAGTACCCCAATATAAATTACTTACCCGATTATTTAAAGGATTGTTATCCTTATGACATACTACTAAAGTATGATTATCATTTGGTAAATAAACTTCTGCAACTAATCTATGTCGATAGAAATTAGCTCTTTTACCAGAATCAGATATTAGATTATTAGATATATACCCAGTACTCTTTGCTACTGGTTTTATCAATCTCCAAGTACCACTATGAATAGAATATAATCGGCCATTCTTACATATGTGATATTTAGAGAATCCTTCAATAGGCATATTACTAATGTACTTTCTTTTCATATCCCTCTTTATATTTCTTTATCTCCTTCTTGAATATTTTAGGGTAATCTTTTATCTTTATATGCTTATATTTCTTATGCTCTTCCATGTACTCTTCTACTGAAAAATCGGGTTCGAGCATTTTTCTATAATCATATCCAGGAATAAAAGGTAGTTCTTCTGCCATCGATCTACCTATAACAAAGTCCATTTCCATATCTAGATCATCTATCTGAAAACCAAAATATGGCTTAGTTAAAGGGTTCCTATAAATTTGCCACATCTCGTATATACTCCAGATATTTATATTCTCTGGTTTAGTAATCTGATAATTAGCATCATGTACCAAACATACAGATTTAGTAGATGGTAATTTACCCTGTCTCATTAAATAATATATGAGAATACTTCCGAACAGACACATATCTGAAGCTGCAGACTGGCAATTGCCAGTAATTAAAGTTCTATATCGTTTATCTTCACCGATTACTCTTGTAAAGAAAGCCCCCGATTTTACAGTAGGACACCATACTTTACCTACGTATTTCTCTTTCGTCAGATTATTTTCTGAATTATAAGTATTCTTGGTGTTTACTGATTTCCTAAAATTAGAAAATTTTACTCCATAACTAGTTTTAGTAGCCCGTACAAACTCTTGGCCGTATTTACTGGGTTTCTTATCTTTAAAATAAGATAGGTCACCTTCATGAGATAATTCATACATACTTGAAGTGTTGTTACAAAGTACTACCAAAGCCTGGAGTAATTCTCCTTGAGTTTTATCTCCGGTTGCCCATACCGACCAACCATCTCCTAACCTCATATTCTCTAATAAGATACTTAATTGAGGGTTAGTTAATCGAGTTAATAACCTCATATTTAACTTACGTTCAGGAACTAACCTATTAAGTTTATAAACAAATCCTGGGTCTCTTATTTCCCATATTACTTGATTCTTTTCTCTACGGGAGAATTCTACATCTAATTCTTCCATGATAGAATCAATAATATCTACCTTGTGAGGATTTGCAGTATTACTCTGACATATTCTTACTATATTACCATTCTTCAAATGACCATCAGTAAGATACCAACCTAAAAAAGCTACATAAGCATCCGAATATCTAGCTTTCACTTGATTATTATGAGGAGCTCTTATTGGGATAGCATAAGGCTTATCTGAATTATATAATTCTTCAGAAGTTAATACTTTAGTGTTATCTAACTTAGATATTTTATTTGGTTTAGTAACTACCCATCTATGGTCTGGAGTTGATAGTACGTCTAGATGTTTTGTCTTTAACCTAATCATATCTCCATCATAATCAAATACATTTACCCTTTCAACCTTTTGCCATTCTGATTCTCCTATGTCCCGATTAAAAGCTAATATCTCATCACCAACTTTTAAATCTTCATAATTTACCCATCCCTTAGTTTTACTAAGGGCCTGGGATGATGGTAATAAGCAAGGAAAATTCAAGGCTAATCTCAAAGCATAAGCTTCTTCTCCTCTATCATTTGAATATATTTGGGGTAATCTTCTTTTTCTACCAAATAGAGAAACTAAGTATCCATTCTTTCTTAGAAATTTCTCTTGTTTCTTTAAGAAAGTCTTTAGCTTAGGATGCTGACCGAAGAATACATCCATTTCTTTTTGAGCTTCTTCAGGTGTAACTATAATACCAGATTTTGGGTCTGATAATTTTACTGCTAGAAGTTTAGCACCAATCCCATAAATAAGTCCAAAAGCAATTTGTTTAGCTTGCTTTCTCCTTACCTTCCATATCTTATGGTCTGGATGATTTTCATCCTCATATATTTTTAAAGCTTCTTCATAAGGTATATGATATTTTGTTGCAGCAATTGCCAAGTGAGGGTCCTGACCAGAATTAAAAGCATTAAGATAAGTTTCATCTCCAGAAAGATGAGCCATGATTCTTAATTCTGCTTGTGAAAAATCACTAGCAATATAAAGAGTTCCTTTAGGAGCTTTTAATTGTAATTTAATATTAGGGTCTACAGATGTCTTTGGGATTTGTTGAGCATTAGGTTCTGCAGAATTATGATGCAATATACCATTTGCCACAAATTGATGGCACTCATCTACTGATAAGTCGTATACTCCCTGTAATCCAACTGGAATTATTGATTTAATAGATACTTCTTTAAACATTTTCTTATATCACTATTTTTCATGAACCTACTTAGATTTTCTTTTTCTAAGTCTATACGAATTACTTGATAACCAAGTGAGTTAAGTGCTTTATCTCTTTCTAAATCTAATTCTCGTACATGCATTTTCCCGTCTAACTCCAGAATTATAGAATCATCTAATAAGAAATCTACATGTATATTAAGATCCTTAAAAAAGAATTGAGGTATCACTTTATACCTCATTTTTATAAGCTCTTTATAAAACCTGTACTCTACTATGTTAGTTGGTAAATTATAATCTTCTTCCCTATAATACTTCTTAAGTTTTCTAATAATAATCCTTAGATCATACTGTAGGTAATGTAATTTTCTTACTACTTCCATGATTCTCTTAGGGTCTCCACTCAAGAAATCTTTCTCTAATTCCTGTATACATAAGAATTTTGATAAGAGAAAGATTTCTTTCTTAGTTAAGTGATTAGAACAAAAATCATCTATCAACCTATTTTTATTGGGAAGCCTGAAATTATAATATTGCTGTATACTAGAAAGTTCATAAGAAGTTAGATTTAATTTCTCTTTCACTTCCCTTTTAGTAAGAGAACCTTGTATGGTTTTTTCTAACAACTCTAAAGGAATTACCTTAGAAGGTCTATACCAATTAATCCTATTAGAATTATTCTCTCCCTTTTGTCTTTCAGCAATTTTCTCCCTGTGAGACTTACCTATCTCTTCTTTAGAAAACCATTTGTATAGGGATCCTCTTACTATCCTATGGCCAAGTCCAAAATGATATTGGAAATCTTTTATCTTCCACTTCTGATCAAAGAAATAATGCTGCAAGTCGTGTTTCTTTATATACCTCTTACCATCTTCTACTATAAGTTCTAGTTTCCTATTCGGACCTTTTAGAGACCTTATTTCTTTAGGTCGATTATTCTTGTTCTTCGACATATCTTAATAATTTAATTTTATTAGATATAGTTTTTCGGGAACTGTTGTAGATTGACCTTAAACTTTTAGTCCCTTGATTAGTTATAAATTTATGATCTAATGTACATCTAATAGAAGTTCCATCTTCTAAAGTAACTTCATACATCTCTTGTTCCCCCTTGTAAATAAAATCTACTAAAGGTTTCCAACCTTCTTGAGTCATTACTTTTATATCATCCTCATCAGAGAAATATTCTAACTCCCTAATAGGTATCTCACCATAATTTGTTAGAACTAAAGAATCTCCACTTATACAAGACAATCTTCCACTTGTTGTCCCATGAATAAGAAATCTTCCATGTAACCTATCATCATCTTGAACTTTTTCATTCCAACCCTCTATATAGGTTTTATACATCTTCTCTAAACCCCGTAATTCAAGAAGCCTATCAAGGAAAATTGCCTTAGGTGAATCTGGTTTTTTAACGGTTAACCTTAGATTAGTAAGAGTCTCTTCATCTGTACTTGGTTTACCGGATTCATTATTCTTAATTACCTCAAAATGAAAACCCTCTTCTGAATACATCAATGCAGGTAAATCAACGGGACTACCCAAATTAAGGGGTCTTATAAGTTCTTGTTCCTTTTTAGTTGTGAATATACCAGCCTTGATATTTGAGATTTTCTGTTCCCTTGATGCAATCTTTCGTTTGTCTTTTGGATCATTATAATCTAGCTCCTCAAGTTCTGATTCGATAGATTGAATATACTTATCAATCTTTTCTTGGTTGTACTTCTTTTCGAATTTCTTTACTCTTGGCAAATCATATATAGCTTGTCTAGCAGCATCTATTTTTGGTTTATATGTTTCCAGTAGTTGATTATTGAACTCTCTATCTAGATATAAACCATTCTTCTCTACTGAAGTGAGTACCCTTGATGCAGACATTATTAGATTTCTAAAAGTACTGTATAAACCCAAATCAATTAACTTCTTCTCAAAGAATATCATTAATCTAAGAGTATAATCTGCATCTTGACATCCATAATGGCAAAGTGGGTCTAATCCTTTTTGATCCCAAGGTATCTTATCGAAGGCATCTTGCTTTTCATAATTACCGTACTCAGGTAAATACCTTCTTACCATTGATTTTAGATCATTGGGTTTTTCTTCATTTAATAGGTATTTTGCAAGCATACCATCTAAACAAGTACCTCTATAGAATATTTGATATTTTTGATTTATCTGGTCATCGAACTTCCAGTTCCATGCAACCTTTACAATGTCGTAATTCTCAATTACCTCTTCCCCAAATTTCCTTAGCATCTTTTTCCAATTCCAACCTGGTGAAGTATAATCTTTTGTTTCGAAATGGTCTAAAGGAATGGAAGCACCAAATCCTGGCATCCAGGATACTGAGAGTATAGTTGGCTTAAAATCCCTATTATATATAGGTTTTGCATTCGATTCGTAGTCACAGCAAGCATAACCTGTAGCTTTACAACAAGCAATAAGTTTCTTAAGCTCTCTTTTGTTTCTTATTATGTGATATCTTGTTTCCATTATCTAACTCCTTTCAATACTTGATGAATAAAGTATCTAGAATAACCATATTTAAGGGATAATTTCTTTATACTGAGCCCCTCTTTATTATAATCATCAGTTATAAGCTTTCTTTCTTTATCAGAAAAGGTATGTATATAATTAGAACCCTTAAAACCCAACTCATAATTATGTTTCAAATTTTCTGACCTTGAAACTACTCTTAAATTTGATACTCTGTTATCGGTTTTATACCATTTATATGGTCAATATCACACCCTTTTGGTATATTACTAACCCAAGCTTCATATACTAACCTATGTATATAAAACCTTTTTCTAAAGAGTGTACATTGTAAATAACCATTAGATCTTAAAGATACATACTTTTTTCTCCAAATATTAGAAATCACAGTAGTAGTACCTTTCCTACCATTGCCTTTCCCTTTAACTCCTGCCCTTTTAGGGAAGTGAAAAGGGTACCCCTTTTAGATATATAATATCCAGGGTACCCTTTTATATTTGAATACTTAGTAGTCATCTTTCAAATCCTCTAAATTACAAGATAAGAAATGCCAGTCTTTTTTGTATATATGTAATGAATCTATAGTATGATATAAATACCCAGGCTTTACTCCTACTTCTTGAGCTACGTATTCCATTAATCTCCAAGCTAAATAGATATCATTACCGAAATGTTGGGCAAAGTCCGAACTTCTTTGGTGATAGCAAATATGTAATACCTTCTCTCCTTTGCCATTCTGACGGATAAGGAAATCATAATACATAGAGCAGGGTATACGTTTATTACCATGGTAATAAAGAGTATCATCTTCACCATTACCATTAAATATTGGTAATACTGCTTTACGAGTATCAGAATCTGATTTTAGTAATTGTATGGTATAGGGAAGAATTACCATCCTTTCGTTATAGGTATAATCAAATTTACCATTTACCAAAAACTGTTCCCATAAATCTTTTCTTAATTCCCAAGCTTTACCTGGATTAATTATATCAGAGGTATCAATCCTTTCTTTAAACTCGGCATCTGCCCATTCTTTTGAATGAGAGAATACAAATAACCATACGGGATCTCCAAGTGAAGTTAAGCAATATTGTTGGCAAATGAGTTCTTTTGTTATAAAATCCTCATTACCTTCGATTACCTTATTCTGATAGGTCTTTGGTTTCACAATTTGACCATAACTGTTGAGCTCTCTGCCCATTTCTGACATTAACTCAAAACTGTTCGAATAAATCCTCATTTCTTTTGTTGTTTTAAAAGTTTTTTCTTATATGCTTTACGTTGAGAGTAAGAAATTACATTCTCTGGATATTCTATGTCTTCATATTCAAGAAGTAATTCTTTTGCTTTCATTGATTTATATGTTTCCTCATATAAATCTGGTCGAAGCACTTTAAAACTTCTAAAGAATACCTTGAATGAAGAGAATTCTTTCTCTGTACCATTCTGAAATTTATCGAAGATTTCCTTTAACCTTTTGATCCAAGGGTTTTCTTTATCAGTACCCTTAAGTACTTTCTTCAAAGGTTTATGGGTATGATACATTAGAAGTGTCTCCACATTTCCGTACATTTGAGTTGCGAATAGGTTGATTTGTACCGACTGATCTGGTCCGTATACATATTCTGACATACGCTGGATTAAGAGGAAATCGAAGATTAGTCTCTTCGTAATCTCGGAAGCTCGTATTACCATAGTTATTACCGGTATATCTTCCCCAAACCGTTTTGAGAATGTAGCAGCTATCAGACATTGTTTACCATTATCATGATGATTGTTAAACATATAGGTTACATTGTAATTCTGATTATACTTGTTTTTCAGTACCCTCAGTTTACTACGCATCAAGTCAAGCTTATTAAAGTCTATGTAGTTATTCAATAAGCTAGTCCACTTAGTTTCTTTGTAATTGAAACATCTTCCATAATCAAATTCTGGGTCTACCCATGCTTTTCGTATCTTTATAAATACATTATACACTACTGCTACTCCACTGTTAGCAGTAGACCCTTTTTCAAAAAGTATAGGATCTAATCTTAGGAAACCCTCATTGAGTTTTTCCCATGCCTCTTGTGAAGTAGCAAATTCCAATGAATGTAAGGATTCCTCAGTATTGGTCTGAAGACCCTTTAGTTTACGGTTCCAACCTGACATGCTAGTAATTAGTTTTTTGTCTCCATAAATTGAGACGTTGTTTTTTAAAGAATAAACTAAATAAGCCGCAAGGAGTAAATCCATTCATAGCTAAAAATCCCATATATAGATAGAATGATTTTACTAAGGATTCCTGAAAGTCTATTTCCTTAGTCATCACTTGGGTTTGTTTCCAAGGTCTACATTTAAGGAAATTCCTTGCCTTGTTTAGTTCATATACTACCTCCCATAAATATAACTTCTCGTTTTCATGGGATATTTCACTCATTTCATTGAAACCTGGAGTATAAGAAACTATCTTATCATATTCTGCTCTATCTTCTTTTGCCCAATCTGTTGAACTTAGTATAGGATATTTCCTTACACTTCGATGATCTGGGTACTTGATAAGTATTTCTTTAACTCCGATGGCCATTACCTCAAATAAACTCTTTGCATCTTTATATTTTAATATATCTTCTGGCAATATATTAGAATACACAAGCAAAGTAAAGAAGAATCCCAAAGCATCTGCCTGTTCTTCATTTGCATTTGCTAGATGGTTTAATACCTGAGTATATTCTTCTGAAGTTAAACAATCATTATTCCATCCATAATCTCGATAGATGGATACTACTTCATCGGTAGATTCAAATCCTTCGGTTAACTCTTCGATAACCCTACCAATAAAATCCTTTAGAATAACTTGATTCTTTGGGTTATTTATATCTAATGGGTAATCTGGTAGCTTTTCTATGGGCTTATATCCAAAGAATTGTTCTAACCCAAGGTCATACATTTCTTGTAGTATCTGTGCCTCAGTTTCTTCTACCTGAGGCACCTGTTCATTTATGTTCCTTATGTCCACGGTTATTTAGTTTGAGATGAACCAAACCCTTTATCTCCTCTACTTCCCCACATTTGAGATTCTGAATAGAATTCCTCTTGTTGAATTTCCTCGGGTTCAGTAATATAAACTGGTACATGAATAAATTGTACTAGCTTTTGACCAGCCTCAATAATCTGAGTTTCTTGAGAAGTATTATATACTCCGATATGTATTTCACCCACATAAGGAGAATCTACTATCTCAGCAGTAAATAATAAGCCTTTCTTGGTAGCTATACCGGATTTATTTGCTGCCATTAACATCGATGTGGGAGGTTCTAGTAATCCCTTGATCCCCGATGGAATAAGTATTCTATGACCCGGTTGTAAAGCTATATGCCTTACAAAATTTTCACTAAAAGGGATATCCAAACCATATCCCTCCCTATCGGCTTCATTCTTAGAATGAATATCCTCTGAAGTCAAGTTGGTTGGTACATAAAAATCTAACCCAGCATCATTTGGGTTTGCTCTGTTGGGAGATACTACCTCCCTTACTTTGATAAATCTAAATCTGTTCATAATATATTGCATTTACGTAAGAGTTGTCCAAAGGTTAATTTCTCGGGTCTAGAAACGTGTACTCCCAGTGAATTACACATCTTTAATACATCTACTGATCCTTTCATACATAGGTTAGCAAGTACATCCTCTTGCTTTACAAAATAGTTTGGGTTATTAAGGTATACCTTGAACATAGCCCATATCATCTCTATTGGTTTCATCATTTAATACATTCTTTATAAAGTTCTCTAATACGTTTTCTTGGTACTTCGAATTTCTCAACAGTTTTTGTAATAATCTCTTTTCTGTCTTTACCTTTCCGAATCAAGCCTCGGATGTACTTCTTGATACCAACCGTGTCTTCTAATACATCCAAATCTTTGTATTGATTCTTCTGTTCTAATTCTTTCCTTGTAATGTTAAAGTTCTGGGACATCTTGAATGCACATAGTTCTGAATCTCCGCATAGCTTACATTCTTTAGCTGATAAATCATACCCAATACCAAAGCAGGGATCTCCGTTAGTTCCCATAGTACTCAAATCTATGGGAGTAAGGATGTCTTGTTTGGAAAGATCGGGTAGCTTTTGTTTCTTCTTTACCATTCTCTGAAAATTTATAAAGTTCGAATAATTATATCTTTGGTATCTCCCTTTGTAAGAGAGAGATAACTATGTCCGATTGTATTTATAAATAGTTGACGGAGATTTATTAACTGTACAGGATCTTTCTTAGTAGAACCTTCTTGAATAAACTTGAAAGAGAGGTCCTTAGAGTACTTGATTATAAAATAATAATCGCAAGAATCGGGACTGTCCCGATTTCGTCTGATATCAGATATCCAGATCAGACCCATATTATTGAATACCTGATCTATAGTGTTCTTCTCATCCATAATGGAAACCTTAAATAATTGTTTAATACTCTTCATCATTCTCATCGTATTTGTTGCTGAATAATAAAATATTTAGGATTGGAGCTAGTATAACTAAAATTATTATTGTGATAATCATGGCTATAGATTTAAAGATTTTCTTAAAAGTACCCAGCAATAAATGCCAGCAGCAGAGATTTGAATTATCTTCCATCCATCTGAAAGGAGATCAATTAATTTGGGATCATCCTCATCCTTGATACATATAAGTTTATCATTCATGGCTTATAGCTGGTTATTACTGTTATATTTTGATATTTGCAATGAGGACAAGTCCAATCTTTCAAATGCCAAGATCCTCTGAGATCTTTTAAATCTTTCTTTCGGAATCTCTTACCGCAATTGTGACATGTATAATCGTAAGGTTCTTTATTCATAAACTTGAGAATAAATATTAGGATTATGAATAAAGCAATTGTTATTAGTGTTATTGTAATCTTCATAATGTATTATTTATAGGTATATGCCTCTATGCTTTTAATTGTAATCTTCTTTTCCTCCTTCGGAGAAAAAGTAAATACTCATAGTACTTCTAGTTAATTTTGACTAAGGCTATGGTTAGGATGATTCCTCCAAAGCTTGTCTAACAATATTACTTTCAATTCTTGTCTCTGATAATATTGCTTCCGATGCTTACCATGCCTATCTAAATAATCTCCAGGATAATGAAGGTCATCAAGGTACACTTTCTTTTTCGATTTATCGGTTCTTACCAAACGACCAAGGAATTGAATCGATTTTTCTTGGCTATCCATACTTGCTGCATTAAGCAAATACCTAAGCTTAGGAAAGTTTTTACCTCGAGCAATGATGGTAGTTGATACCAGGATATCGATTTTACCTTCCCTAAAATCCTTCATTATTTGTTGTCTTAATTTAGATTTAGTATTAACATGAACATAGGCAATATTATAGGCATCGCCCAGTTTCTTTTTAAAGAATTTATATAGATTTTCACAATGTGCAATATGCTTACATACTACGAGAGCAGGAAATCTACCTTGATTAAGATTCCATTGTAATCGATTATAAGCCATTAACCAAGCCCTTTTATTTTCGGTAATAGAATCATCATATATCTCCTTATAGGATATACAATCGGATTCCCAATTACCATACCAAGGTTTACCTGGTACTATCTTTACTACAGTATTAGTTGAGTAACCTTTCTTAATAGAATCCTTGAGTTTAAATTCTGCAATCACTTCACCAAAAAAACATTCGAGGTTCATATTCTTAACTTTATCCTTTGCAAGCTTACTCATATAAATGGTACCAGATAATCCTATACGGATTCGGGTATTAAATAACCGAGTGATTACATTCTGATATTGCTTACTGCCCCCTTGATCTGCCTCATCTACAAGTACCATATCTATTTGAGATAATTCTTTCTGATAGAATCTCATGTTCCTTGAAATAGATTGGACCATGCCTATAGTAAAATTAGACCAGTTTAAAACTTTGCCTTGAACAAAAGTGATATCCTCTCCGGGAAGATATTGCTTAAATTCTTCTCTAGCCTGATTTAACCAATCAGAATCATTAGTTATTAACAAAGTCTTTAACTGTTTCTTATATGATAAGTATAAAGACGACATGATGAGGGTTTTCCCCGCGTTAACCGTATAATCTAATACGCCAATATGAAAAGGTAGATTACCCACTTTATTATTGATTACAGATTTAACTGCTTTCTCTTGTTCTGGCCTTAATTTATATTTACCTATATTCGTAACTACTTTACTGACTTTAGGTAAAGGTTGACGCATATCTACAACTTTAGGTTTAATCCTCATCTCTATACATCTATCATATACCCTGGGAAGTAAACCTATTTTAAATTGCCCGGTCTTGGTGATGTAATGGATCTTACCATCCCAATTCTGCATACCTCTTTGCCTTGTTCTTAAATAGAAGGCATTCGGATGTCGAATGGCAAACTCATTATAGAGTTTTTGTGCATACTTGAGAGGTATATCAAGTTCACACATATTACCATTCTGAATAATTATCTTACTCATACTAATCTTTTATTTTATCCCAGAGACTTCCCTCTACTTGAGGCTCATCATCCAGGAGTTGTTTACTCTTATTCTTATATAAGTATTTATTATATCTTTCAATGGCTTTATCATTGTACATCTGACTTGGTTCTGGTAAACCATTACACCATGCAAGAGATTCGAATTGGGCATCAATGAAAGATTCGAAATCCCAATGCTTCTTTTTTAAAAAATCCCCTAACCTTACAAAGTGTATATATTTCTCTGGTTGATTCTCATAAGATTCATATATGCCAGTTGCTTTAGCAATCTTACCTATAAAGTAATCATGTATCTCTTTAGTAAGTTTTAAATCTGAATCCTGCAATTCGATCTCGGCCGATATTTGATTAGTGATGTTCTCTTGCATAGATAATAACCTTTGCATAACATTACGATAATCAGTCATCCTCTTTAACCCGGTCTCAATGTATTTGATAAAACCCTCTCGAGTATCAAGATTAAAATCCTCACAAAAAGTGTTACATACTTCGGCAAGCTTTTTACAGTTTGCCCATTCTCGAGAATTACTCTCATTTATTTTCCGAACTCCCCGATGTTTTAATTTTATACGGGTTGCATATAAAATATCAGCAACAAGGGCAGCATCCCCCTTAGATGCTAGTAAAATGTTATTAACTCGCTTAGTATTCTTATGGTTAGAAACTAAGACTGCTCTATGATTTATTGCCTCCTTTCGAGCAATAACAAAAAAAGCCTCAACTGGGAAGTTATCTACCTCTAAGGTATTTAATATTTCCTCAAACTGAGACTTAGTTATATGGATAGATGGTTCACGCATAAATATCTTATTTTATAATATAATAGGAACTCCCTATTTCAATGAGTTTCTGATAGCAACTAATTCTTGATAACTTTGGTACCGAGTAGCATATACTAATTTCATAACAGAAGTTTTCCCTAAATCATTGCAATCTTTCTCCTCTGGTAAAAAGATAACCTTTACTTTTTTATAATTTACTAATTTGAAAGCCAGGTTAATAGCATACTCTTTTGCATCGGGGTCCAATAGTATAACATATCTTTCACAGGGAGCTTTAAGTAATTCGTTTATTTGATACTTAGATATAGCTTTACCCATTGTGGCAATTGCTCTATCTCCCATAGTGAGGGCATTAAGTGCTCCTTCGCAAATGAATACCGACCGATACATCTCCAACGCATCATGATTAAAGATGATAAATTGTTTTCCAAGGCCTGTAATATCTTTGTCTGGGTTGTTGTATCTGGGGCCTTTTCCAATAACGTTTCTAGCATTGTAATATTTAAGCTGCCCATGGTAATAGAAGGGGATAATAAGGTACCCGTAAGTTTCCCCCATCGTCCCATAGCCGAGGCCATATCTTGAAAACTGGTCGACACTAAACCCACGTTTCTTGACATATCCTCGAATACTCTTTGCAAGTTGGCTGTCTCCAAGCGAAATGTTTCTAAATCCCTCGGGGAGATATATCGGCTTGCTTTCGGCAAGTTCGATTTTCTCTTCCTTAAATTGAAGTTCATCAAATTGTCCATTGTTCAAAAAGCTTATTAATTCATGATACTCTGTAAATCCCTCTATATCCATTATTAACTGAGCAGGAGAGGGATGAGCATTACATCGAAAACAATTAGTTCGATACATGGATAGATTAACTCCCAACTTCTCTTCCCTCCCACAGTATGGGCAAGTTGGTATACGCATCCAGCCATGCCTATAATCTCTACCACCTAATCGTTTAATGAAGTATGTTCTTAATCTAGATTTAAACTGATAGGTTATTTTCATGGTTTCTTATAAATTCCTCAATTATCCTCTTTAATTTCTTTAAATCTTCTATATCTAGATCATTGACAACAATAGTTTGCCAACCGTTATGGGATATCTCTAAAGTAACTAATCCATCCCATCTATCTTTTACTATTTCTAATTTCTTTGTTTTCATGTCTATATATCTCCAGTAGTTCTTTCTCTTTTCTTGGAATCGGCATCTAGATTAGTACTCTTTTTAAATTGCTCATCCAGTTTAGCTCCATATATTTTATCGTAATTCTCCCTCTCATCTCTAGTGAATTCCTTACATCTCTGACGTTCTACGTCGCATTTGAATAAGGCTCTACCAGAAGGTAAACCATCCCTCTGTACAACTAATTCAGCTCTTAATATATCATCCTGTTCTTCCTGAGCAGTAGAATTAAGACCAAAAATAGTTTGGGCATTACGAATGATTGCAATGGAACCGGATATATCATTTTCATCATATCTAGTAGCTCTATGTTTCTTACCCTCTCTTGTAATGTGGTGAGCAGTCCATACAATCTCTAAATTGAGTTCTTCTGCAAGATTTTGCAAGTCTATATACACGTTGGATATACGATCGAAATCTTCTTTATCTCTGGCAATAGAAGCTAGCTTACCTGCATAATCAACAAATAAAATCTTAATATCTATCCCCTGATTCCTAAACTTAACTATCTTATCCCTTATATAATTACAATCAGTAATCATAGCAGGTACTCTTTCAACTACTAATTCAACGCCAAATCTTGCAAGTTTCCTAAGGTGTTTAGATTCAAGCTTATCATACTCTCCAGAATATAACTCTTTCTTCGTTTTATTGATAGAAGATTGAATGAATCTATCGAGAATCTGATCTTTACCGTTTTCTGTATCTACGTAATAAACCGATTTCCCCATTCTTAGATAACCTCTTGCAAGGTTTACCATAAAGAATGTTTTCTTTGCCTTAGGTTTATCTAAGATCACATTAACCGAGTGCTCAGGATACCCTCCAGCATTAGTTAAAGCATTCATTTGCCTAAATGGACAAGGTATTACGGAGGGTTCTGATTGTCTTTTAAATTGTCTCTCTACCATATCCCTAATCATATAAGCAGGTTCATCCTCCTTCTTGGGTTTACTCTTTTGAAGGATTTTCTCAATCTTACGTGAATATTCCTCATACTGTTCGAAGTTATCCAAATCGAATGAATCATTTAGATTCTTCATCTCTACATAAGTTGAGAATTGATAAATCTTCTCTTTTATATAATCTGCATCGGATAAGGGTAAATGATAGAGATTACTAATCACTTTATCAATGTTTGGTATATCGTCCTTAGTTACTAAGTCTGCATATTGTTTACCCTCTAGCAATTCTTTAATAACTTCTTTTAGAACATTCTCAGAAGGTATTTTGTTTTGCTTTTTATAATACTTAATGATGCCCTCACAGATAATCGAATGTTCTATTAATACCAGATAATTAGGTTTAATCCTTTTAAGAATCAGTCCTCCTTCCTTATCCTTAATGATATATCTCAGAATCTCTAATTGAAACTCTGGGCTAAATGAAAATTTGGTTTTAGTTTTGTTTCTCATAATTATATTGCAATATTTATAAGCTAATAGATATTCGTAGTCCCATGTTTGTACTGAATGTATCAGTTATCAAGAACTATACTACCCTCTACTATGACGTCAGAAAATATAAGTATTATTATTTTATATAAAATATTATTCTTATATTTGCATAAACGAAAACTTAAAATCACATGAGAAGTAGAGGTAATAACGGATCGGAATTGCATAGGTTGAAAACCATGCAAGAGAATTATGATCAACAGATGTTTCTAAGGTTATATAAAGTATGTAAGCCAGTAATTAGAAACCTTACTAAGCAAATTGATTACAAAAGATATAATCTTACTCCGGATATTATATCTTCTTATTTCTGGGATAAGATGTTATATGTATTCAATAAATACTATGGTACTTGTTCGGAAGAACATTTAAAAGCAAGAATCCTTGCTTCACTCAGTACATTTAAGAATAAATTACTTCGTTCGGCATACGGAGAACAAGCCGAGTATAATCAATCCCTATTTAAGTTAGATGATTTATTCGATAATGATAAAGAGTTAGAGGATGACAGTGAAGAAGAGAAAGCTAAATCTGAAATGCTTGAGATGATGTATTCATATATGAAAGATCATTTATCTATTGATGCTTACATGGTATTCGAGGTATTACTTACTCCTCCTCCATATATTAAAGAAAGGATTAAAGATAGTGGAAGGATTACTAACTTGTTATTAGTAGAATTCTTTGATATGCCTAAAACTAACTCTTCGGTTAAATACATATCGGAATTAAGATCAGATATTCAATATTGGGAAGATAGAGCTAAAGAAGAACTTAAGTATTAACACAAAAAAGAAGGGGATATTTCCCAACATCCCCTTCTCCCTAACACATGAGTTTTAAGCTAAAAATAAAATGCGCAACATCAAAAAGTTTTTCAATTTTATTATAGTTTTATAATATAAGCTAGTATGTAATATCCTGGTTCTATATTTATAGAATTCTGAGCTGAATTATTAACTTCTGAAGTAGATTCGAGATATCTTGCCCAAACTGGATTATCCATAGCTCTATTTTTGGGATTTACAGCTTGACCTATATTTTCATATTTAACATTACCCGGACCCCCCCCATCAGGAGCATGGTCAAGAAAGAAGTAATCTCGATAATCATGAGTATGTTTAGGCAATTGGTTAGCATTAAGAGTAACCTTTCCCTCTGCATTACCTCCAGTTTCTCCAATAGTACCATTACCGGGTCCCCATCCTTTAACGAATCTTCCGATAAGGTTAGGTCTACCGTCTATACCATCACATAAAGCCCAACCATCGGGAGGAGTAGTACCTGACCAAAGCATAATGGCTCCTTGAGGTATAATCTTAGCAGATTGATCTATGCTTCCCTTATAAGATTCGAATAAGTAATCAATGTACTGTTTAATGTTTTCATAATCATTGGGGATACCAGACAATAAATTCTCTAATCTCTTTACTGATTTGTTAACCAATCCCCTATAAGCAGAAGTAAAGGGTAAAGGCTGTGGGAATACTCCACCATAGGGAACTATAGAATAATCCTCTACAGTGTTAGTGTTAGTATCGGTACCTGAGCCATAGATTCCAATAAGTACCATAGAATCTTTAGAGTTCTTATATCTAGTACAGTTTGCCTCTACTTGCTTAAGCAAGTAAGTAAAATTCATTTGAGAATTTATATAGGGGTCTCTCCCATTAATATCCCATTCATGAGCATTATCAGCTATGGGGTAATAGGGGTTAAGTGACTTCTTGTATAAGGTATACAAAGATTCATTACCTTCTGACCAATATGCTATAAAGTTCACTGGGTTTTCAATTGGCTCAGTAACTTCATCATGTACTGCAAAAAGGAATACATCATCAGTTACACCCTTATTTCCTTCAATAGGTATATTACCTATTTCTTTTTCGTCTGAAATAAATATATATCCATCTCTTGAAATACATCCGAACCATATATCAGGTAATTCTCCATCATTCACATTTTTCTTAATATACCGAGCATTAATACGATCGAGTATATCATTCTTGAAAAAAGAATCATCATTACCTTGTGATTGTACCTTGAGAGTATTACCGTCTACAGTAACAGAACCAAATCCACAGAAGGGGCCTGCCCCAATGGGGCAAGCTATACCTTCTGCTACATCCTTAGATTTAATAAGGCTTTCGAATTGAAAATAGGTTTTCATATACTTTTGTTTTCTTTGTGAATTTTAACTTGATTTCTGATATCGGAAAAGGCTTCCCCGAAGTCTTTGAATTTAAAGGTTATAAGTAACCATAGTAATTTCCAAATACTATACTTCTTATTGATTCCATGTAAGGTACAGATATGACCATAAATAGAATCCAACTCAAAGCAATAACAAAGTATCATTACCGATATGGCTACAATTATAGGATCCAAGCCATAGGGTTCTCCTATGGCTTTTCCCAGTACTGCTCCCAAAGAGATATAACAAATATAATCTATTATCTTATTGAGAGTTCTTCTACCAGCTCTGGACTTCCTTACATTTACATTCAAATACTTAGAAGCTCTTATCCCAAACCATAAATCCGAAACTATTAATATGAACCCTAATAGGATCATCCATCTTAAATCGAAAACGATCTGGGTACATTCTACGAAAATTGTAGTAAATAGAGTTTTTGCAAGTGAATCCATAGCGTGAGAGGTTATTACTGTATTATATTCCATTGTTGACTTTCTCCTGTATTAATATTAACTTGTTTATTTTCCAAATCTGAAGCTTCCCAGATAATTTCTACAGGAGTTACCTGGAATTCTATATCTACCCGATAAGTAACTTTTACATCCTTCTTATTAGTTGCCATAAAGGTATACTCTCCGGCTTTTGAAGTTTCAAAAGTATACGGAGAAGGATGTAATTCTTCTGACCCCTCTAACTGTATACTGGTATCAAAGTTATCATGGTTAGAAGTACAGGTTATTAGGGTACTTACAGAATCTACCTCCGGAGTAAGAGTATCCATTTCTTTAGAAGCTTTAATCTCTACAGTCAATGGGAAATCTTTTACAGTCAACTTAGCTGATATTAAGAAGTATTCTGAGAAGAAAATATACTTACCAGCTTCTTTTAATTCGATAATCTCTCCAGTGTTTACTTTATAGGTTTCTCCTGTTTGATCACAGGTTACTGTATTATTCTCTCCCATATCGAAATTTGCCCTTAGTTCAAACCTTGCTACTGATTTATTATCGATTAACTGATAACTAGCTTCGGATTTATCAACGGGATCTAATCCCAAATCATTGTTGAAATAATCAGGTGTCCAAGGGGAGGTACCATCTGGGTTAGTTTCCTTTACATTCTCCGGTTCAATGTATAGGTTATACTTAAGAGGCCTTACATAGGGGTTAACTTCCCAAATTACAAATACTTCTGGATCTCCTTTACATACTGCCTTATATTCTCCAGTATTTATACAAGTGAAAGTATAAGTGAATTTAGTATACTGATCATCTTCGGCTTTTTCCATTGTAATAGTATCAATTAGCATACCATTCCAGTATATATCTAATTGATTATTTATGTACTTACTGTCATCTTCTTTTGGAGAAACTAGAAGAGTTAAATCAGCATAAGCTTCTTCCTTGGCATTCAGTTCCAAAGTACCCGGGCCTTGCAAAGTATACTGATAGTAAGTGGATATTTGAGTTACCAAGAATTTACCGAGATTACCGCTTTGAGTTGTATCCAGAGTACAGATGAAAGTAAATAACCTAAAGGAATCGGCTGTAAAAATATCTCCATTATTATACACCCTACCAGGATTACCCTGCTCATAACATTGGAGATCTGGAGTACCGTATAAATCTGAGATAGTTAGCTTAGTCTGAGCTTTAGCTAGATCTTGAATATCTACTCTAGCAGCTTCTGGATTACATACTACAGTATATAGATTCTCTTGTTTTGAAACAATAACTGTAACCGTATAGTTTGAATGGTCTACTATCTCAAAAATGTAAGATCCGGGTTCTGAGAATGACCAAGATTGTCCAGAGGGTTTAGTTTCTTCTGTACCTTTTCTTCTCACTACTAATTCAGTTTCTGTACCTCCTTGAACTACAGAAGCCTTTATTACAGTAGATGGGTTTAAGTTCTCTGGAGTAATCCTAAGAGTTTTGGGATCAGCAGAGATCTTATAAGTAGGCAAATTACTACCAGATCCTACTACGATAGAAGTAATTATCTCGGGATTAGCTACACTTCTAAAATAATAGATACCTGGAACTGTGGCAATATAAATACTTTCGTTATCATGCCTTTTGTATCCCCATAGATTATCAGGATCTGATTCTTCTTTTTTATACATTACCTGATACCTTAAATCAGCTTCAGGCCAATCTGAGGTTACTGTAACCCGAATGGGTACTTTATTATTGGATCCCAGTATAATAGAATTAACCTTGGGATCTACAAATTCAGCAAATATAGTATACTCATCGATAAATCTAAACCCATAATCTATGATGGTAGCAGATACATTGAAAGGTTTAAACCTATTGATGATATTCTCTACTCCCTTTCTAAAAGAGAAAAATCCACTTTGGTATTTATCAGTATATGGATGACCAGTAACTTTAAACCTTACTGGTATACATTGAGTACATTGAAAAGAATTATCAAAAGTACCCTTATCGAAATACACAGCTTGATCGAACCTTGGTTTAGATTCTTCTGGATTAATCCAACCATTATAATCTTTGTCTTTAGTAGGATCTTGCATTTCGCATCGGATACCATACATTCGGAAGATTATCTCGAAAAAGCTTTGACTACCTCGGATTTTTAAAAGGGATATAGAATACCCTAATAATCTTCTTACTTGTTCTGAAGTTAACGAGAAAGGTCCAGACTTCGGTATAATCCAAGTTCTGGATAACATCTCTAATTCTGAATCACCTAAGAGACCATTGAAGTTAGTTCTCCAAGCCTCTTCATCTATATGATTGCCTATGGCAAAAGGCATTTGTCCCAATAATTCCCAGAAATATACTAGATACATGTCTGGAGTTTTATCGAGATCTTGGATTTCTAGTAACTTAGTAGTATCGGAATATATTTCATTCCCAAAGTAATCTCCACAGATATCTAGAAACCTTTGTAAAATGCCCTTTCCATCTACCTTATACGTATCGGAATCCTTGAAGTAATAAGGTAGCATGTCTATGAGATTCTTGAAATCGATCATATTAGATAGTTTCTTTTACGGTTAATGTAAGCTGTGAGTTACTACTGAATACTGGGATATTAAACCCGGGATCCTCATAATCCATATTGGGTTCTGAAATAGTTATAGAATACCTAAATCCACTCTGATAACCATTATCTGCTACACCAAATGAGAAAGTTACATCATTGTCTGCATCTTGGTAAGTAGAAGAATTGCCCACTCTACCAGTACTATCAAACCCTCCTTTTGCGGCTCTAATTCTAAACTCGGTATTATTAGAGAAGGTAATAAAATAAGTATTAGAACCAGTTGCTTTCTCTAACTTAAAGTTATTGATAAATAATTCTCGATTGCCATAGATAGTATTAGGCCAAGGCTTAGTATAGAATTTTTTAATATGGAGATAATCTACCATTGAGCAATTATCTATGAGGGCATATATATCGGAGATTCTAACACTTCCTCCGATAGTAGATTTCTCTGGAGAATAAGCATTATACAAGGCAGTAAGTATTTGCTGTTGAATCTCTGCAGTCTTATAAGACTTCCTACCAGTCACTTCAATATCCAAGATAATCTGAACAGTACCCGCAGTCTTAACTTGAAGCCAAGTAGATAAAGGAGATCTTTGAGATAATAGGTTGTATACTTTATCGATTCTGGCATCTCCTGCAGAGCTACCATTATCTGGGTTTATGTATACTGTAAGTTTTCTACTGCATTCATAATCTACAGCGGCTTTGTTAACTCCCTCTACGGTCATTGCTAAATCAGCAAAATCTTGAGCAGTGATGGCTACTCCCAAAGTCTTAACACTAAGAGGTATATGTTCTTTGATCATTTGGAAGTTTTCATAGTTTGATCCTCCCGCTGCAGCATAAGCATTACTTACTGTAGCATCAGAAATTACTCCAGAAATAACAGCAGGTACCGTAGTAATAGAACCTGAGCCTATGTTACCATTATATCCCTTAGTAAGATAGAAGATTACCTCTGTAATCCTATCTCCAGCATTAGGTTTAGCTCCATATAAACCATCCCCAAAATGTAAATAAGGGTTAAGAGCAGAATCTACAGATACCATGAAGTGTTTATCTTTAGGTTTTGAATAAGCAAATGTATCTACTAATACCCAAGTTTCCCCACCTATTTTTAAACTCATGGTACCATGTTCATAGTATTTACCATTAGGCAAAGTACCCAGAGTAATAATTACTCGATCATCTATAGGTATAATGATACCGTTCAATCGAGAATTACTATATATTTCGTGTTGAATAAGAGGAACTTTACAGGTAGTAGTATTAGGCCACCAAGTTACATCTCGGGAAGACATCCAAACATTTCCAGAGTTATCTGTAAATATGGTACCTGCAGGTATAAGGATATTAGCACCAATATTTTCACTCGTAATAGATCTAGTTAGAGTTACATCTACTGAAGCTGCAATAGCAGACTTAGTATTATAATCTACTAATTTACCTTGTTTTACTACTGAATCATACTTTCGAGCAGTAGGTAAAAAAGTTTCCCTTGCTACATTATCAATGTAGTAATGTAACACCTCTGCGATAGCTGCAAACAATGAAAGGATAATAATGAGGATATTCCCCTCTGAGTAATCAGTAATGAGGATATCTCCATTCTTATCCCTGATGTTTGTTAGCCCCTCTATCAACTTAGCCTTAATTTGCTGATAGGACCTTTGATAAGGATTTAGCCATTTGTTAGTGATTCCCATATCAATAATTATTAAGTGAATTATTTAATCGATCATAGGCAATGCCCAGGTACTGGCTAGTGTTAGAACCATTAATCACATAGGCAACTTCTATATTTACCCTTGAACCAACTCTTGTTACGATTATTTTTTCAAAGGTGATCCTCTGTTCCCAAGTACCAATAGCATCCTTAATGAACTCTTTAATTATGAACGAAAGGGCTTGTGAATTTGGTTCTTCAATACATTCCCATAGTCGATTACCAAAGTTTTCTTGTCTGAATCTTTGCCCTATTAAATAATATAGGATAGAGGAAATATTATTTCTAACCAAATCGAAATCCCCATTAACTGGATAAATCCCAGTAAGACCTGATTCGTTTTTGGTTATGGTAAAAGGAAATAGAATACCCTTACCAACTATACCGGTGTAATAATTATTTTCCATTAGTGTATGAATTTAGGGTTTTCATAATCTTCTTGTTTATACTGGGTAAAAGGCTGAGAAGCTTGAGTAGGTGTAGGCCCAGTACTAGCCGGACCAGAAGTAACTCCAGTATGAACATGAGTATTGAACAAGTTTCTCAAGTTCTCGAGTTCTTTAACAGTTTGGTTTAGTTTCTCTGTTAACTTAGCAATAATTACCATCCCCTCATTAGTACCCTGGTTCATAATGATAGAATCTCCAGCTACTATATTAATATCCCTTTCAGAATGAACTATAGAGTTACCCTTATTAGATACTATCACATCACCATTAAAGTACAAATTCAGAGTTCCAGAATCATCATCTATTACTATAACATTACCTTCTGGAGTAACTATACCACATTTGTTGGGTCCATCTAAGGGTGAGGGTATTTGTTCTATTCCCCAACCATGATATTCCCATAGAGGTTTAGTAGGGTCTCCAAATTCGAAAGTAACAAATACTATATCACCTATCTTTGGAGCTAAATATTTAAACCCAGTCTGGGTAGATCCATGCTGACCCTTTGGTAAAGCCCAAGTCATAATCCCACTCATCACTTCTGGGACCATTACTTTAAGCCGATTCATATGTTTTTCTTCATCAATATTATTAACTACGATAGCTCTATAAGTACCATAATATCTTTGAAGACCCTCTAACCCTTGTTCGGTTATTACCTTTGCAGTTTCAAATCCCATAGCTATTTCTTATTTTCTTGGTTCTTTTGAAGAAGTTTTCGAGCAGCATCTAGATAGTTATATCGATCTTTATACTTATCCACATATTTTTTAGGAGCTTCTCTAACTTGGACTTTCTGATCTAGAACTACTCCATTACTAGTAACAGTTTCAGTAGTTACTACTGTACCCATAGTACTTTTTACAGGATCATCTGCATAAGCTTCATTCCAAGCTCTAACATTAGATACCTGATCCCCGACAGTTTTAGCTCCTGCAAATTTATTTCCTTTACTTTTATCTGCAAGCTGAGTAGAATAGTAGGTTACTTCTTGTTCGGTAAAATTAACCTGAACCCCAGTTTCACCGTTGTTATTATCTAGATCTTTACCGAGAGAAGTAGTGGCATTCTTCTTTTGGCCATTTGCCATCATATCTTTAGTATTAAGAGTTGCCTTAGTAGTAGAACTACCACTCTTAGCACCATTCTTAACAAGCTCTAATTGACAAGTATACCCATTACCAGCATCCATCATGTGAGTACATTTTTTGATATACCAAGCTCCTGACCACTTTCTACCAATATTATCGATTACTAGTATCTGAGAGGATTCTAGAGAAGGTCTACCCACTACTACCATCTGACATTCTTGTTTCCTCTCGGTATATTTCAAACCATTATTAGCAGCAGATTGCATTGCTTTAGCCCAATTCTTAGCTCCCCCAAACCTATTGAATAGGTTGTGATAAAGCTTATAAATTGGTACATTATAAGCCACTTTCTTAAGCCTTCTGATTTTTACTTTTGCTTGAACAATTTTTCTTTCAAATTTTGAACCTTGTTCAATTTCACCTGCTGCATTAGTAGTAGTTTCTATGCTAAGAGAATTGGGAACCACCTTTATCATTGGGTCCTTTTCTAAAGCAGCCATACCTCTTTGAACACTTGGGTTTTTACTACCATCAGTTCCAAAAGCTACTTCATCGGAAACATTTCCGGTAGGGTCAAACTCTCTGGGATCTACCACTTCTTCAGCCATGTATTCCATTTTCTGATTACCTACAAAGAGATACTTACTACCATTCAAGGCCTCTTTAATATCAGATTCTGGATCTTTACCAGATTTTTTAGCCCTATCCAAAGCCTGAGTAACGGCATCTTGTTTATTGCTGGGTAATTGCTTAACAGCAGTATCAATAGCTTTATTCAAATCTTCATTACTAAGATTATTTATTGCAGCTTCTTTACCAGATTTGTAAGCTGCTGCAGGACCCTCAGATTCGAATTCCCTTAAAGAACTATTAAATTTTATTTGTTTTTCCTTAGCTGCCCAGTGATCTGTATTCTTGCCTTTGTATTCAAAATATGGAGCATCAGTAGGAGCACTTCTATAATCCTCAAATTCATTACTGGCATAGTTAGATACCTGAGTATTATCTACTGATTGAATATAAGGATTCTCTTGTTTTGGGTCAGGCTCCTTTATTTCAGAAGTACCTACTACTAAGTCTTTACCCTCTGGGTCTATAGTTTGGGTTAATTGAAACTTTACCCTTTTGGTAACTTCCCGAGTAGTAAAGGATATACTTAATACCTCGCCATTCTCTTGTTGATAGGCATAATGATGATAGGGTTCTTCGTTAAATTTACGATTGTGTATGTATATAACCCCATCCCTTGAATCTACATACCAAGGCCCATTAGGGTATGATGAAAACTTTTGCTCCAATTGGATTAACACATTGTTACCAGCTAATCCGAAATCATCATCCAAAAGTTCCTTTATATCATCGGGCATAGCTACTTGAGCTACTCCACTAAAAGAGTTAGCATAGAGTATCTTTCCGGATGATTTTTGATTATCATAAGTAGGCACCTGTAGTGACTCGTATACTTTATTACTTATAATTTGTTTAGCCATTACTGAAATAACTCTATGATTATACCCGTATTATTGTTACATCCCTCTTCTATAAACTTAGAGAATTTATATTGAGGCAAATCAGAGTAAGTGTAAGGCGGTTGGAATCTTAAATCTCCAACTGAATCTATACACTTTATAGTTACATGAGTACCAGTAGAATCAAAAATACAATCGAAATCTCTAATCTTAATGGTCTTAATAGGCCCAGAAATAAATTGCCCATCTGGGTATACGTATCCCCATTGAAGAAAGATAACAGAGCCCTCTTGTAATTCTGGTATATCTACGGTATCTGGATCCCCAGTATCAAATACTAAAGTAGCCAGATTCTCTTTTTCTTCATCATACATATAAGTAAATTTACTTATATACGCTCCAAGAGGTATACCAGTAATAGTATTCATTACCGGCATACCCAGGGAATCGAACAAAGCCAAGTAAGGCATGGCTGTTCCATTATATAATATAGGCTGGTTTACTTTAGTTGCCATACATCGGAATCCTTAAAAGTTTACCTGGAACTACTTCGGTAAATGGGTCGATGATCTGATTAGCTTCAGCTATTAAATACCACTTACCTGAATCTCCATAAGCAGCAAAGGCAATGTTCTGAAGAGTTTCCCCTTCTTTGATTGTATGCTGTTTATCCTTTGAAGTATAGGGAACTAAAGGAGGATCAGTTTCTAAAGAGTATTCTCCCTCCCTATATTTCAATACATAGGCCGAATCATAGGGACTAGCTCCAGTTAAGTACTGATTTAAATTTATCATATCTGAATACCTTTCGTTTTCTTTAAGTCCTCATCAGTAACAAAATCCTGATAGGATAAGTTGTATGAACTAACTCTCTTAAATATCAACTCTTGAGTAGCAGTACTCGGAGTTAATCCCAAACTTACTATCTCTTGAGAAGGTTTACCATTAGAGTCTCTCTTTCGATAAGCATTCCTAAAATTCGATAGAGAATAGGTTGCCGAAGTGAGTATGTACTTATGGTTAATGAAGATACCTGAATTACCCCATTGAATCATTAAGATTGGGGGGCCTGCTTGATAACCATTAGACTTAGTCCAGGATTCCAATAACCTACATTTGAATAATACCTCATTAGGATTTTCTGGATCATTACAGAACCAAGAGATATTGAATTGAATTATATCCTCGGATCCAGTAAAGTGATACATAGGAGTATTTCTTCCCATAGACTTAATTGTAGCTAAGGTAGATTCTCCTCGGAAATCCAAAGAAGAAGGTCTGTTCTGTAATATAATATATTGATAAGGTGATTTGGATAAGTTATAGATGATCACTTGATTATCTCCAGGATTCCTATCTACTTCATTTACAAAGAAAGCAGTTTTCTTTTCTGAAGCAGATTGACCCTTTGCTGGATCTGGGCCATCCTCTACTTTTACCAAGCTAGTCAATTCATGTTTTAAGATTAACCTATATTGACCCTGTAGCTGTTCGTTTATCTTAGGTTGTTTAGAAGAAACTTGAGCTTCTCCAAATACCCCATTGGGTATATATAATTTACCCTTATCAGCTTTGTCTTTTGGTAAAAGAGAAGTAGCTCGGTTTAGTAATATCCGAGCTCTCCATAATTTATTAAGTGGCCCAGTAAGAACTCCAGCAGTATCTTGGGTAAGATCATTATATTTTTTAACAATCTTACCGGCTGCTTGGTTTAATATTCTTGCCATAATTGAATGTATTTTAATTTATGCCCAATAATGTACCACCAGTATAATCATTAGAAGTTCCAGGAGTCCAAGTACCTACTGACTCACCGTCTACTGTAATGCCAATATTAGATTCTTTGAAACCATCCCTGATTGCTACCTTAACTGCATCAATAAAAGCCTGTTGATTACGAGCCTGAATAGCAGCTTCTGGGAGTCTTCGAGATTCCTCAAGAGCTCTAGTATTATTATCCAAAGAATCTGAGTTTTTATCTAATAGGCTAGTTAATAAAGGAACTCCAATGGTAAATGCCCATCCCCATCCAGGAAGTATTTTACCCAATGTACTCACGGCAGTTAAAGCTGTACCTACACCTTTAATAACTCCCTTACTTAAGCCTTTACCAAGAGCCCATCTGGCAAATTTAGAAGTACCTCCTGCAAGTAAGCTACCGCCTCCTGCCATTCTAGATCCAGCTCCTGAACCATTGCCTCCACTAATATTACCTGCCATAGGATCAAAGGGATCAAAAATAGTTTTAGGAACCTTAGCATACCTACCAGTTTTTGTCCAGATCCATTGACCTGCACTATTCCGTGATAAGCCTGCCATCTGCATTTGTAAGATAAGTATATCCCTCATGATATTACCTATCCTTACTAAGTGCATTTCCATGATGGCAAACTGTTGGTTAGTTCTAGAAGTAGCCCCAGTCATACCATTAGCTACAGTATTAGCTGCTGCATGGAAAGTTCGGATCATTCTGAGAGTCATAGCTATAGTACGATAGCCATTAACTATAACAGTAACAGCAGCTCCTACAGCCATAGTCTGAATAAGGAACTGGCCCATTCCACCTAAGCTAGCTAGTTTATCTGCTAGCTTAGTTAAGAAGCTCAAGCTATCAACAATGGGATTAAATAGAGGAGCTAACTTGTTACCCACAGTAACTACTAAGTTCTCAAAAGCAGAATTCATCTGGTCTAACTTACCAGCCATGGTATTAAGCCTTTCCTCATTCTTCTGATCTACTATGCCTTGATTCTTATCATAGAGCCCCATGATAAGATTCATCTTATCCCTACCAGAAGCCATATCGTTAAGAATGGGTATAATACCTCGCATACCTCGAACTCCGAAGATATTATAGAAAGCCTGGGTTCTACCCATTGCAGTCATCTGCTTATAAGAATCAAGGAACTGTTGGAAAGCATTATACAAACCCTTAAAACCACCCTGAGCATCATAGAAATCCTCAGAAGTTAATCCCAGTTCTTTTAACCAAGAGGAACCCAATTTTTTCTGTTCCGATAATGATAGCTGTAAGTTACGAACCATGTTACCTAATGAGGTACCAGCCATGGATCCTTGAATACCCATATCACCCAGTACACCAGTAGCAGCAGCTAATTCTCTCAGGCTAACACCAGCAGCTTTCATATCTGCTCCTGAATATCGGATAGTAGCTGCTAAATCTTCCAAGCTTATATTAGCATTCGTAGTAGCTGTATACAAATCATCGGATACTTTAGCAGCATCTCCCATGGGGATTTGGAACATAGACATGATATTAGTCATCATATCAGCTACTCCACCTTTCCCACCTGGATCTATATTTAAGATAGAGGCTAGTTTAGCTACTGGAGGTATCATCTTCTCTATCGCATCAGCCTTATTACCAGCCATAGCTAAATAACGAGCAGCTGAAGAAACCTGCATAGCTGTCAAAGGAGTTTCTTCATTCACCTGCTTGGCTACTTGCAATAACCTATTTTGTTCAGCTTGAGTAGCTCCAGCAATTTTAGAAGCCATCCAAATCTCATTCTGAACCCCAGCAGAATATTCATAGGCTCTATACATGCTCTTGAGCACCTGAGCTCCGTAATCTGCTAAGGATGAACCCGACATCTGAATACCTCTAGACCAGGTACTCATATCGTTCATCATCGTCTTAAACGAATTAGAGATCCTTCCCGACTCTTTAGAGAATTGGTCCCTTAGCACCATTGCTATACCAACCTCAACTATATTTTTACCTGAATTGAACATATTATTTGCCTTTGGATTTTTTCTCTATAAGTTTAAAATAAGCTTCGGCATTCTCTAAGAATCTTTTCCTTACCCTATACGGGAGAACTAAAAAGCTGAGATAATCCATCCTTATCTCAGCTCTACTTATATAAGCAAAATCGCCCTCTAAGTCTATTCTCCCGTCAGGAAGAAAAAATCTGGAGCTCCGAATATAAAGTATTTCACAGTTTGACCAGTTTTCGGATTTTCGATTTCAGTATTACCCTGGAAGATTGGGTCTATAGCAAATACCTCTCTTCTGATTTCCTGCATATCCCTTGGAGAGAACAAAGAGAAATTAAGTACTTTCTCATATTTATCATCTACTTTCAATCGAAGATTTCGATGAATAAGAGGGGTATTTCTAGTTTGTTCTACTTGAATAGATTCCTTTTCACTTTCTCCAGTCATGCAATCGAATAATAACTCTTTGCCTGAAGAGGTAAAGATCTGATGATCTCTTAATTTCTTACCCATCGGATAGTAGGGGATGGCTTCAGATTTTTTCTCAACTTCTTCTTCGGAGGGGGATACTGAGTAATCATCGAACAGAAGTTCATGAAGATCTTGGCCATACATTACCTTACCTCCAAATTCTTTACCCCAATCGAATTCAAAAGAAACCTCTTCTCCCAAAGAGAATATACGGGATTGAATAATAATGGCATACCTATCATTAACAGGAAGAGCAAGTGCATCTTCAACGCTTAGTTTTCCCTTAGCAGTAAAATCAGTTTTTACTACGATTGCTGAAATAAACTTGGTAAGGTTCATTAAAGTTCTAGCATCTACGGGATTACTAAGAATGTCTTCATCTGCTCCGTTTTGTTCCCGGATTTCATAGAAATAACCAGAAGGAGCTACAAATCGAAAGGTTCTAAATTCCATAATGTTTTTGTTTATTTGGTTATACTTAAAATTATAGTTATGTTAAGGTTTAACAACAAGAAAGGGGTGAAGATACCCGTAAGGAATCCCACCCCTCCCACCTAAAATCTTAGCAAAGAAAAATGACTAAGGATTAGTACTTATCGGCTGTACCAACAGAGAATTCAATTGATTCAATTGAGTTTTCTGAAGCCATTCTATCGAGTTCTTGACCGTTTACCTTGCATGGCCAAACCTCTTCGAAAAGGTGAGTGTTAAGTACTGATACTCCATCTTCAGCAAGTTCATTTACTATTACGGTTTCCCAATATTGGCTTGGTACCAAACCTCCACCAACAATATGATCTTGGCAAGAATAAAGCCAATCATGAAGCCAAGTATCTGAACCAGAAGTGGTCATCAGTTTCTCTACTATCAGATTACCGATAGTAACTCTACCAGCAGTTTTAACATCTCTGTTAATATCACCATGAGCTACCTGTTCTATTTCAATATCTGGCAAAGTACAAGTTTGGAACAGATATGTATTAATAGGGTGCTTAGGGAAGGTTATGCTCCATAAGAATTTCTTCCGAGGATTTTTTACTTTTGCTCCCATATATCTTAGAGTTTATTGATTAGACGAATCTTCTGAAATAGAAACTGATTTAGATGCAGAATCAATTACGATGTTAATTGTAACTTCTTGCATAGGAACGATATCCTTATATTTAAGGATCACTTTATATTTACCTTGACGAACATCTGCTTCATTATTTACTGAAAGTTGATCGTAAGAGGAAGCATCCTGGTCACCCATATAGGTATATTCTGACATGGCATCTTCATCTACCAAGTTATCCAAGATAGGTTTAATTTCCAGCCAGATCTTATTCCAAGTGTTCCAAATATTGGGTTCTTCAAGATACTTTTGGAAAATGGGTCTTAAGCTCTTCTTGAGGTAAAGATTCAACCGAACGATAGAAAGGAATCTCTCTGAATCCTGTTTTACCTGTGAGGTAAATAAGTGCCAAAGCATAGTCTGTTTACCAGCATCTGGAGTATCCTTAATTACCATCATATTAACGTATGATTGAGCCAATTCGTTCAGATCTGCATATCGAGAAGGAGAACCATAGTTCGGGCATACTGGACCTACAGCATCATAGATTACTCCACGGTTCATACCCGCAAATGATTTCCAAGGACCATATTGAGAAGCAGAAGCATCTCCCAATCCTACTACGGTTCCTACCACATCTGAATCTTGGAGATTGCCATTTTCATTGTAGTATTTAAGACCACCTCCAAAATAAGCAACATATTTAGAGTTACCGATTGTACCCAAACAGGTTTCAACCCAGGAGATGATAGCTTTCTTATCTCTTGGCTGATCACCCTGAGTATAGTGAGTAAGGTGTTTAGGAACTTCAATGTAATAAGTATATTCTTCGAGTTCTTTAACCATATCTGCAGCAGCCTTATGTACCTTAAGTACTTCGGCATCTTGTTCCAAATGTTGAGAGATATGGGAACAGAAAAGTTGGTATACATCGGTATAATCCTTTACGAATTCCAATGAAGCAATCCATTCGTCAGCAGTAGGTGTAGTACCTGCATTACCAATGGTACCATCGAAAGATACTTCTTCGTTAGTTACTTCTTTTTCTCCAATAGTAACCGTTACCTTATCTTTGCTACCATCTACTGAAGTAGTTAACCACTGAATCAGGTTCTCCCAAGATTTAATGCCTTCTACCGTTTCAGTCATCTTAGGTTTGAGATACTGGGAATTCTTTGCAAATGCCGAAAGAGCCAAGTAATCGAAAGAAGTATTATTGAGAGAATCTGCGGTTTTATAAGTGAGTACTGGACCTTGTTCGAGGATCTCACCAGTAGCTCCATAGATCACATAGTAAATGGTATTAAATTGTTTATAGAAACCCACTCTAAAAGTTTCTCCAGTACCAATGGGATCTCCATAGCCTTTAGTTACTAATCCAAATCCTACGGTAGTAGAACCTGAGGTAATCTTTACCAAGGTTTGAGGAGTAACTGGGTCTGTGGTAGATGAAGCTACTACTGGAGATTCTTCTTTATCTGAAGCAGGCTTCAATCTTCTGGCAGGTTCACGAGTAGCTTTTACTACACCCTTAGTGGCACCTTTACCAAGTACTCGAATAATACGCAGCTTTGAACCACCTACAAGTGCCTTTTCGATATTTGATACAGAACCATCAGGTACTATCTCTTTTCCAAACTGTCTTTGGAATTGAGGATAGGAAGAGATGATTTCTGAGGAGTCATCGTATACACCTTTAGTAGTTCTAGCCAATACACAAGAAACTCCTAACATAGGAGGAGTAGTCTGCAGAACATTATTGTTCTGAAAGACAAAATCAACATGAGGTGAAGTTGGCATATTACTTGTTTTTAAAAGTTAGTTACTTGTTTATTTAAAACCGATAAGTATCGCTCGGTTTAGCTTACTATGTGTAAGTTGAGCATTCCTTCTTCTTTTTCTTCGATTGTGCCGATTAGAACCGATATATCTGTAATAGGTACAAGTTCTCCATCTCCAGGAATCTTTTCCTCAAGAAGACCATCTACACAAGTGTATTGGTATACTTTCTCTAATATACCATGTTCTACATCTTGATGATCGAAATAATTACCTATCTCTATGTACAGATTACCAGTAGGACCAACTCGTCCAGAAGACCACTCTTCTAGATCATTATAATAGGGTTTTAGATAACCTCTTGAAGGTAAAGCTTGGTACATGAGGCTATGGAGTAACCTCATATCTGGCTGGGTATTTGCTACCAAGTGAACATCAATAGTTATGTCCTTAGTTTCGAAAGGGAACTCTGATGCTTGATAGTTACCATTCTCTAATTTATCTCCTATTATAAATTTCTCTACTCCTATATTACCAGGGTAATACCCTTGTAATTCTAAGGTGATTCTTGGGCAAGTTTTTATACCTCGTACTTGATTATTACCTATTCCGAAAATGGGTATGAATTTCTTTAGACCTTTTATATCGGCCTCAAACTTTTTCTCATTTTCAGGAGATACAGGTAAATAATCTTTGGGATTAACAGTTAATCCTTTTTCTAAAGCAGTATGTAGTAAACTTATATAGAAAGTTCTTTCTACAATTTCTTCCGTATTTACCATAGAGATATTTATTGAAGGTGATTACGTATTGAAAACCTATATTGACCCGCTAGGGTATTTGCAGAAGCATAGAAACCTCCTGGTAAACTTCCACCTGAATTCCAAATCCTTTCCGATTCGGGTCTATCTAAGTGATCAAAATCATAATAATTATCTGAAGATAATCCAGGATTTCTTAGATTCTCTATGGCACTAAATTCCCCATTACTATCAAATTCGCCTAAAACTATACCACTCACTCCTTTAGGTTCTAATCTAAGGCTCTGACCAGTTCTAGTCATTCTACCTGAAACCCGAATAACTCTAAAGGCTTTAGACCAATTGCTATTTTCACCACTGGCTTTTAAAGCCATAGCCATACTATTACCTTTAGATACTTCAAAATCTATAGTATAGAAATCACCATACTTTAAAGTAATAATAACCCGATAATCCTTATTAGTTGATTCATTCGAACTATAAAAATCTTTAAAATGAACACCTCTGAAAACCCACATAGGTAACATTTTCTGTGTAACTTGTAAATTTATAACTTGATTAGTATCATTCTGTACTGCTCTACCCCTCATAGTTCTATCTTCATTGTTAGGATTCTTAGAGAATGAGAAACTAGTACTACCAGCATTCATATCAGAACTGTCAGAATACAAAGTATATCCAACTTCCTCTCTTCTATTACCTACCATCCTGTAAGATTCTATTTTAGGGTCATAAGAGGTATCATCATATTCTACTGTAGTAGAATGAACTCCTGCAGAGAAGTAATAATGAACATTAGCTGCTTGTTCTATTACTATATCCTGAACTTGTCCAGATTCAGCTTGAGTAAACCGAATAGTCTCTATTCTACTATCTGTATTATCATTAGCCTCTGCCCTCAATGTAGTACCATCTATAGTTACAAAGGAATTACCAGAGTAATGAATAGTGGTGTAATTTAGAGGTATCTCTTCTCCTACTAGATTTCCATTTACTAGCTGTTGCTTAGTAGATTTAACGGTTAAGCTTACAGATCCACCACCTGGTTCAATGCTAGTAGAAGTTGGTTCTACGGTAAAGGTATATTTCCAACTTAATGCAGCAGGTCTCTGGATAAGGTTAATTGGTTGCCTTTTTCCACCGATCTCTACATATATAGTTTGGTTAATATCTTTACCAGTGGTATTATATTCTGAGGGTTGAATGTTAATGGTGGCAGGTCCAACCCCAGAAGTCTTATCGATATTAAAAGCCATGATTCCTTAATTGTTTTCTAATTTCATTCCTTAGTATTTTCTGTAATACCTTAGTTCCACCTGCAGCTTTATATGCAGGAGCCCAAAGAGGACGAGGGGGAAGGTTAGAATCTTTACTACCGTATTCTAATAGAATGGCAATTTGATTTAAGGTTTTTCCAGATTCTTTACCTTTCTTTCGTATTTTCCTTACATTATTAGGTAAACCTACATAGGTTCTATTACGTTGATGGTAAATATTTACCGATCTTTTATATTGACCAGTCCAATTCAAAAGAGTATGTTCTCCCAAAGCTTTTACGGTATTTGCAGCATGAGGTGGCCAAGATACCCCTGAACCAGCTGGAGGCATGCCAGTTGATAAGCATTTTTTCACTATCCTAAGAAGTTTTTCACCAAACTTTCTAGTGCCATTCTCGTAAGACTTGGTAAGGATACTTGGTACACTTTGTATAAGTTTCTCGGCTCTGGCTTGTTGTGCTTTATCAACGTAAATCTCAAGCCTTCCAGAAGGAATATCTAATGTACGATTAACTGATTTAGTTGCCATAATGGATCACTTTAAAACTAAAAGAGGGATACACATAACTTTAATTATATGCACCCCTCTAAACTTCTATTCCCACCCAAAATATCTTTAAACTACGGCTTCAAGTATATATTCATAGGTAATTTCAGCAGCAGCTTGACTTATCTGTATCTCTCTTACTACACCTCCAGCTGAAGCTACCGTTATAATCTTATCCTTTTTTATAACCTACAAAACTAAAAGAGGAGCCTCAATCTTGAGGCTCCTCGGATTTTTAACTTGATTACTTTTAAGAGATAGTCCAGCTATCATTAGAAGTAATGGTGATAGTCTTAGAACCACCAGTAGCTTCGAAGGTAAGCTGTCCAGGACTAACGGTCAAGTTAGAATCAGCAGCAGATTGGGTAATTGTAGCAGTAGCACTTACTTCTGCATTTACAGAATCACTTGCCTTAACTGTGTACTGTTTGTTCTGAATAGAACCGTTAGCAGCAAAGTTCACAACTACAGTTACTACATATTCACCGCTAGCTCCCGGGTCACCAGCCGGAGTATAAATACCACCAGCTTCTGGAACATCTACGTTGTTTACTTTTACAGAACCTACTGTACCACTGTTACCAATTCCAAGTTTAAACTTCTCTACATTGGTTTTGAATTTTACAGTAGCAGTAGTAGCCTCTGCTCCCACATTAGGATCTGATTCCTTAGTGATGTAGATTGCCTTACCACTCTGTACTACAGATACAGATTTGCTTACGCCTCCGTTAGTAGCAACCTGAATAGCAGTGTTACGAGCATTACGACCAAGGTAAGCATCAACAGTTACTTGTACAGTACCATTACCAGTACCAGTTTTCTTGTCGAGGTGAGCCCATCCTGCAATAGCTCTAGCCTCTCTCAATTTTTCTCTGTCCATTTGTTTTTTTTTTGAAAGTTATATAAAATTATTTAGCAGTCCATTTGGCATTAGAATATACCTCGAAAGGTATATCTCCACCATCTGAACTGAATGTGATTTGGTTTACAGAAGTTACCAAGTAGGTAATAGGTACCCAAGCAGTACCGTTCCAAGCCTCGAAGATCTCTTCTTCGGTATTATAATAAATATACCCAACCTGAACTCCTTGAGGTCTTTCTTCGGTAGTACCTTGCCGTTTAGAATCCAAAGGATTACCCATTGAATCTACCCAGGCATTGCCATTCCAGATACCCAATTTATTAATTTTAGTATCGAAATAAGTTTGGCCTGGTTGAGGATTAGAGGGGACTTCTACCCCTCCACCTGGATTATTCTCTACTCTCCATCTACCAGTAGTAGGATCTACTGAGTTAGAAGATTTGAAGGTGTATCTTTTACCATCTTCAAGACAGTAAGAAGAATGGCCTTCATCAATATCAGCTTCAGAAAAAGCCTTCATCTCAGCCAAAGTTTTGAATTGATCTCTTTCAAAATTTGGCTTCTTTCCCTTATAAGAAAGGTTATCAATATATTGTACTGCCATAATTATTTGAATTGAAGTGAGTAATTAGATACTGTAGAAGCTTCGGAAAGAACATATACATAATACATTTCCCCATTTACTTCCAATTCACTACGAGTATAAGAATTGATGAACTCATTCTTACCATCCGTAATAGAAGTAAGAGCTCCAAATACTTTAGGATAAGCATAACAGTTCTTCTGGGCATTTTGGTTGAATGCTGAAGTATTATATGTTTTGCTATTCTTAATGATTTCACCACTGCTTAAACCTTGGATACCTTCAGGGGTAGGAGTAAAGTTACTTTCTACTACTCCGAAATAAGAAGGATTAACGAATACTGCTGAAACCGAACCAGTCTTAGTAACTCCCTCCTTAGTTGCCTCAACTCTAAAAGTAGTATTAACAGTAATTCCCGGGAACTGTTTAGAAGTTAATGAAACCTCTATCGGTTCATTGTTAATCTTTAAAGAATCTGGTGTAACTGCATCGGGACCTTGTTTGAGTGACCAACTTACTGTTACGGTTTGAGTAGTAGTCTTTCGATATACTCCACCTCCAGTTACAGTAAGTGTTAATGGGAATACTGAAGCAGCAAGTTTCTGGAGAAGTACTTTATCCTCATACGACATAAGTCCACCATGTCCACCATCCTCTAAAGAAGCAACTGGTATATCATATTCTGTAGAAGCTTTAAATTCCCATTCTTCATGTTGCGGCTTCTTTTCATACCGTTTCACATTTATACCCACTTTATTTTTCCTAACTGGGTTTTCTTCAAAGGCATTTGGTTTATACAAAATTACCTCAGAAACTACACTGTTGGGCAAAGAATCAATTCTATCTTTCAATAGCTTACCCTTAGAACCTTCATAAGCAGTTCCCTGAGTTTCTCCCAATACTACTGTTTCTGAAATTACAGTCATATCCTTACCATCCCATCGTTTGGTAATATTGGTACGACCTTCTTCATCAGCTCTACGGAAGTTATAGATTACATCCTCTTTAGGTTCAATCCCATTATCCCAGCCATCTACAGTTTTAGTGTATATCTTTTTATCCTCAAGGACATAAAGTCTATCACCAACTTCCATATCAGGTACTGAATCACGATCTGAAAGAAGGTTTACCTGTTTCTCTATACCCATTACACTGTAAGTAGCCCCCTCAGGTAATTGTTCAGGTTTAATCTTACCATTGCCATCAAGAGAAGCCAAACCATTAGCTTGATCCTTAGTAGCTTTAAATTTAGTAAGATCATCTCCAACCTTTTTAATAGAGGCCTGCATTGCAGAATCAGCATCTGATCTATTTTGGGTTTCAGTTGCCAAATTCTGGGCAATTTCATTTTCCTTTGCAGTAGCCCGATTTACTTCAGCAGTAATATCTTGGGTATTCTTAGTTACCTTTGCTTGTAGATCCTCTATGGCTTCTGTATGACCTTGGGATTCCTCAGTGATACGTTGAGAAAGTTTTTCATCCTCAGCCTTACGATCGATAATCTCTTGATCTAATTTCTGAGTTATCTGAGTATCAGCTTGAGTTCTTGCAGTAGCTTCATCTTCAATCTTCTTAGAGAGATCAGTTCTAATTTGAGAATCTGCCTGGGTTCTTGCTTGAGATTCTGCATCGATATTCTGTTGAAGAACCTGATCTGCAGCTTTACGATCAGAAATCTCTTTAGCCAATCCATCGGCATTAGTATTAATCTTCTCTTGTAAGGCCGTATCGGCAGCTTTACGATCAGCTACTTCAGTTTCAAGATCTTTCTTCAGTTTATCTACATCACTAACATTAGTATCTACCTTGGTCTGTAAAGACTGGATCAAAGATAGGTTAGTCTGAATAGCCTGGGTATTCTCTTGGATAAGAGCATCCTGAGCACGAATCTGTTGCTGAAGAGTCTGGTAATTCTGGTTGATAATCTGTCTCAATTCCGTTCCCAAAGCCGTAAGAGAGGTTCCAAGATTGGTTATCTCTAACTTCATTGCAGTATCGGCTTCCTTACGATCTGAAATCTCCTTATTAAGGTTTTCAGTTTGAAGAGTGATCTTAGAAGAAAGTTCTTGATATTTGGTATCTAAGTCTCCTTGTACTTGAGATACAGCATTTGTACGATCTTCTACTTCTTGGTTAATTTGCTCTGCCAAAGCAGCCAACTTCTTGGTGATGGTAGTAGCAAAGTTGGGGTCATTACCCAGAGCATCGGCAATTTCCTTAAGAGTATCAAGAACATCTGGAGCAGAACCAATAATACCTTCAATAGCAGCTTTTACCTCCTCTTCAGTTTGGAACTTAGAATCGTTTACTAACTGAGATACATTAGTGATACGATTAGCAAATTCTTCTATACCTTCTAGCTTAGCTTTTAATTCATCGGTAAAATCATTAGAAGATAATTCTTTACCCTCTTCTTTCTTTACCAATAATTCATCAGCAGCTTTTCGAGCATCTGCTTCAGCTTTAACCTTTTCATCGATTTCAGCACTGATATTAGCCAGATCCTCTTGATAAGCCATGTGATAAGCCTGTTCTCCTGTTTGACCTGCTTCTTGAACAGTGGGTCTTACTCCTTGAGGGGTATTAATATTGTAGGGAGCCTTAGGAGAACCAGCATCGATTATACCCCAACGATTAAGTTGAACTAAAGGCAAAGTATCCCCATTAAGATCTTTGCCCAAGATAAGATCCCCATTTTCAAGAACTATACCCTTTCTGTTGGGCAATTCTGAAGTAGGGAATTTATCCCATTTTACCTTTTCACCATCGATACGCTCAATATCTTTCTGATGGGCTTTTTTGATTTCCTCTTCAGAAAGTTCACGAGCTTTAGCTTCATTGTCTATGTTCTGTTGCAAAGCTTCATCAGCACGAGCTCGTTCTGTAGCCTCTTGCTGAATCTTTTGTTCTAATTCTGCCTTATCATTAGATGAGCCATTTTTCAGGCTATCTATTTCTCTTTGCAAAGCATTCTCGGCAGTAATAGCTCTCTCTTTTTCAAGATCGATTTCCTTATGAACTTCTACCTTGAAATCAGCTAATTGGCCAGCTACCTCCACTTTTACATTAGAAATAGACTCGGTATTTTTATCTACTTTCTGTTCTAAAGCCTTGACTGAATCCTTGATGTCCTTGATAGTTTTATCAATGGTATCCGTAAGACCCTGAAGAGCTTTTTCGATTTTTGCATCTACTTCATTGAGACCTTCTTGCAGAGCTGCTTCAGCAGCTTTTGCTCGATTAACTTCAGCAGTAAGGGCATCTCTAATCTCAATGAGTTTATTAGTAAGGTTAGTAGCAAAGTTGGGATCATTGTTCAGGGCATCTGCCAACTCTTTAAGAGTATCCAATGCTCCATCAGCACCATCTATAAGGTCGCTGATATACTTTTCTACTTCTTCTTTAGTTTGGAACTTAAGGTCATTCTCTAACTGGGATACCTTAGTTGGGATTTCTCCAGAAAGAGAATTTAACTTATCTTTCAGTTCTGTGGTAAAGTCCTCCTGAGACAAACCATAGCCTTCCTTCTTATCTACCTTATTGGCAATCGAAAGAAAGAGAGCCCAGAACTCTTTCATAGTACCGACAAAGCCTTGTTCAGTGGCATCATTGAGATAACCCTGCTTAAGTCTCTCATCGATTTCTTCAACAGTATAATACTTACTTGTATACATAGGTATAAGGTTTTAAATAATTAACCAACTGCCTTAGGTTTCCCTAAGAAATATTCTCCACCCTTTCCACAGAATAGGATTCCTTCTGAACCAGCAAAAGCATTGTCAGTAGCATCACCATCTCCTCCATCTTGAACATCGCCTTTAATAATACCGAAGGTAGGTAGCTTATTTACTCTCAATTTAATTGCCTGGCCTATTCCTGGGAAAGGAAGTATCATATCCCAAACAGGTCCAAAGTAATCTTGAAGCCTGGTTACGAAATTAATACCAGTCATACTTTGAAATACTGATATATAATTCCCTGTTCCATCAACCTCTAGATGTACTCCAGAATTACTATTTAGGATTATTATATTACTATCATACCATTCCTGGTTATTGAAAGTAACCTTTGTCCATCTCAGTAATAACTGTGCCATATTATTGTTCTATAAAGTTTACAACTGTGTCACGGTCTCTTTTAAGAATAACCAAGAAGACCAGAGCTTCGTCTTTTGCTTGAGCTACCTGGGTATCACCATCGGGTTTATAAACTATCCCATTTATGATGAACCTATCTCCTGACCAATTAAATCTCCAGTACCCGTGTTCATCAAGGTACCCAAGCCTTTCTATATATGATTTAGAAATTAGTATCGAAAGGTTTTCATCATCCAGTTCCCCAGATACAGTTGCCTTATTGATTGGCCAATTCCTAAAAGAGTTATAATAACAAAGGGCTTCAATATGAATTTCATAATAAGAAGGTAAACTATCTTCGGCATGATCAAGGAATTGGTTTACCTTTTTTGCCCATATAATATCTTGCCTTCCTGCATCGAAATCTATAAACTCTGTGATGATACGTTTATATCTATCCCAGGTTTTATTGTTTAAGTATCTAGAGATTGGTTTAGTCATGATCTGGATTTCTTAACTAATTTGAATGAACCTCTATTCAAGGGGGCTGTAGGATTAGGACCTGCCAGTTGAGTAACAATTCTTCGATCTACTACTCTTGGTACTACAGGTGAATAGGGTTGTCTACAGAATGGTAAGAATATCTCTAACCTTTCAGCTAGAGTACAAATGTTTTTCCGAAGTTCATCGATTACTCCTCCTGGTTGCATTGCATTTGAGAATGTTTTCCAAAGAGAACTAATACTATCAGATACTGAATCATAGAATTGAACCTCAGTAGGACCGGTAGTGATTTGTTTAACTCTATCCCCTCTAGCTCCACCATCTTCAGAATCATTACCACCAGGCTTAGTGATTTCACTAAGTGATTCTCCGGTGTTGGTTAAAAGTTTAAGTAATTGGACTTGAAGATAATCGAATACCGCTAATTCCATAATCAGCTGATTTTCTAGTGCCTCATACCATAACTCGTCTTTATATTTATCTGGTGGAATTAAATGTGTTACTAGGGGACCAATATACAATTGCCATTTTTGAATGAAAAGAGCTTTCTCTTCTTGAGTTAGTTCTTCAGCGATTTCTTTTGGAAGGTAATTGTCAATGAGATTATAGATACTATCAGGAAGAGTAGTATGGGCATAATCACAAATGACAATTGTTTTTTGAACAGTTTCATTCAAACCACTGGAATCTGAAACAGTCAGGGTAACAGTATAAAAACCTGATTCCTCATAAGAATAGGATTCATGCCTTTTACCATTGAAAACCTCTCCCTTATCATCACCAAAGTCCCAATCAAGTATGGCCTTAACTGGGACTTTGGATATTACTCGGAATGAAGCTTCTAGACCTGACGTAGTGTAAACGAAGTCTAGTTTGCCCATACCTAATTGGATTTATCTGGTTTTATAATCGTATTATAGATAGCTTTAATGATATCATAGAATCCGCAAGCACTTAATCCAGCAGCTAAGCCGTATAATAGAGCTACCCACCATTCCATGCTAATTAATATAGGTGATACCTGTAATACCCAGCATACCATGCAAACTATAATACCGACGGCAACTGATATACCGATCTTTGCCAGTTTGTTTTCCTTAATAGCTGGGATTACCTTTAAGATCTGAGTAGCAATCATAGATACTAAAGCTACTATTCCAGTGAATGAGCCAACATCTATAACTACTTCGGAAGCTGGAGCAATTCCAATATCCTCAGCAGCTAATGCAGGTATGGCTAAGGTTAACAAAGCCATAAACATAAAAATAAACTTCTTCATAACTCTTATATTTTAAATGAGTGATTACTCTTCTTCTTTGTGACTCTCAGAATCCTCAATGATTGCCTGGATCAGAGATTCAGCAGTATCGGTATCTTCGATCTCGAAGCCGTATTTCTTTGCAATTAGCTTTACTTCCTCTAAGGAATAGCCCTTAGCGATCTTTTCTACCGTCATACCTTTGGCAATCTGAGCTTGGAGTTTCTTTGCCAACTTTTCGATCTGATCATCAGTATACTTAGAATGTTGAGTATTTTTGTCTACTACCATAATAAGATGACCAGAAGCCAAAGCCAATTGAATCTTCTTAGAATTAAACTGACGAGAACTTAATTCTTTAACTTCTCCTCTTGCAATTGTGATGCCTGTAGATTGATCATGAAAGCTATAAGCTCTTGAACCCACAGTTACTGTAAATAATTTAGCCATTGTTGTAAGATTTTAGTGTTATAAAAAGTTAGGGTAGCCCATAAAGACTACCCCTAAAAACAAAAACTTGGAAATGAAGAAAACCGGTATTACTCAAGGTTTACCAAGAGATAAGGATCCACATTCATGAAATCGGGGAATCCGAATTCAGTGAACTTCTTATCTGCAGCCAGCAAGAGAGCAGCATCTTGATACATCTTAGAGAAGCCAGTAGTCAAGCTTGCATATACTGCTTCAGTTTGGTTAGAAACGATTCTTTCTGATTCCAACATCAACTGACGAGCTGTAAGCTTAATCAGGGCAGCAGAAGTATCAATCAGCAATAACTTCTGGTTAGGTGTTCCCGGGTGGATGTAGAAGTTAGCACTACTGGGAACCGGAGACTTCACATTCAAAGTAGCCTGGGTTGTACCAGAGTGACGATCTTTGAATTCCGGCAAGTTCAGCAATTCGATTGCCTGGTCTTCACCACCAATCATAGTTTGGAAGTTACGGCCCATACGAGCAGCACGAACCCAAATATGAAGCAAGTCTTTGTAAGTAATTCCTTGGGCAGTTTCATATACACCGATAGTCGGAGCAGATTCTGAACCATCTGGCTTGTTACCGTTAATTACTACGTCCATTGCCAATGTATCCATAGCATAGCCCAACTGGATACCAAAATCACGGAGATAAATGCCCAAAACATCGATAGAAACGTAGTTCTTAACTTCATCGGTCATCTTAAAGCCCTTACCGATCTTGAACAAAGATACTGACTTCTGTCCGAAGCTTACTTCTCCCAAAGGAATAGTTTCAGCTTCGTTTACCTTTGCAGGTGCAGCATCTGACATGTTGATCATCGGCATGATAGCAGACAGACCGTTAATTGATTGGTCAGAAGCAATGATCTCAGGATAGAAAGGTGCTTGGCGCATACCCAGAGTAATTGCCTGACGAATGATTTCCGGAACAATCCAACGAATATTCTGCTGAGGCATAGTGAAGATGTTCTCCATTGTATCAACATGAGGATTGATACCGATCTTTTCGAAGAGTTCATCTTGGGAAATACCCCATTTACCCTCTGCTACTTCTCCGAGGGTAATTTCGATTGGCTTTCTGTTGTTACTACCAGAACGGTAAGAATCCATCAGAGATACCATTGAAGGCAATTCATTAATGAAATCCTTCTGTGTCAGTTTTGATAAATCTTGTTTTTCCATATCTTTGCTTTGAATTTAGCGGATGAGTACTTGGATAAGTTCATTTGCTTCATCTGCCGGAGTAATAGCGATGAAGTGAGTCTCTGCATTGGCATGGTCTGCCTTTACGAAGCGAGAATTGAGAAGTTCTCCGGAAGGTTTAACATAGCCACATTTAACTTCGGCATTTGATACCCAGTTGCAAAGGGCATATCCTTCTACCATTACTGTTACCTCAACGGGGAAATTTCTTTGACCCTGATAAGCCGGGTTAACGTTGTCTGTTACTGCAATGCCCAAGAATACTTCTCCATCGGCATATACTTTGATTTGGCCTTCTTCAGTAAGTGATACAGGAACTCCCTGTACAATTATTTCTCCCTGCTTTACTGTGAAAGCTTGGTGAAGCTTATGTGATTCGGATTTGTAGATTACAGTCTTCGGAGTCTTAGAACCAAAGAGAGTCATCGGCTGGTCCATGTTTACAATGTTAGTCTTTTCCATAACCTTTATTTTTTATGTGATAACTTTTGTTTGTACAGACTCTCGAAAACTTGGTCTGTAGAATTTTCCTTATTAGAAGCAGTATCTTCTTGGTGTTTACTCTCTTCACCTTCAGAAACTGAAGAAGCACGGTTAACATCATGTGAACCACATTTTGAGCAAACCATCGGGAACTTCTCTTCCAATCTTGCCTGGTAGTCTTTGGTAAGTGATACCAAAGTATTGATACCAGTAGTTTCAGAATTGAGCATAGTTACGATAGTTTCATCTACCTTATCACCCATTAACTTTCTGTAGGTTTCTACGGCAGTTTCTCGGAGAGAAGCGATATGATTCTTCCCTACAGTTGCCATTTCCGTCAGATTTGCCACTTCTGTATTTAATTTATTGATCTGCTCAGTGAGAGAAGTTTTCTCTGTATTGAGACTATCAACAGAAGCTTGCAAAGTGTTTTTGGATGATACCAAGTTCTGGATACAGGCAATCACATTCTCCTGATCCATCTCTTTACCTTCTTCAAGGGTAAGCATATTATCCCCAAAAAGGCTTTCAAGAAATTCTCTTAATTCTTTGTTCATACCATTATTTTTATTGTTTTGGTTTTCTTGGTTATCATTAAAAGAACTCTGAGTATCGTTATTTTCCTGAAACATACTCGTGTCTGATTTGTAATCGGCAAAGAAATATTTCTTCGATTTATCATCCCGATATTCTTCATAGGATGCCCAAGTTCTTTTAGCAAAAGTTGGGTTAATGATTTTACCATCGGACCCAATTTTCTGAGCAAATGAATCAGCTCCATGTGAAACTAGAGAGGTTTCCAAATAACGAACTACTTCAGTAACTATTCTACGTACCATAACTCCCTTAGAATCATAAGTACCAAGTTTCTGATAAAATTCGTTATCCTCCATTTGAGGATGAGACTTATCCCACTTGAATTGTACCGTAACAGAATTACTGTGAATTGAGGGTGGTTCCATGAGGATCCCTCTAGCGATTCTTGGATTTGCCTTACCATCGATCTTCAGGATACCATTAATACCAGCCGGTATAGTAAAGCTACCATCCTTATAGGCTTCTTGCCACATTACTTGTGATACAGCTCCAATAGCATTACCTATATTGGTTTCATGATCACAATTAATCGTTTGCCCAAGCAACATCTTCATGGAAGCCTTTAGTACTCCATTCTGACCGAAGTCTGTAGGATTCCAATTCTTCGATACGATGGTTTCTGAAAGTAATCGGAACATCGGTTCGATAAACTCTTCATCCTTGGGAGTTAATTCCGATTTATCAAGGTTAGGATAATAAGTATTATAATCTATATCACCTCCCCAAAATCCAAATTGAGCAATAGAATCCGGTGTAGGAGTTTTCCATTTGTAATAATTCTCGGAGAAAGCCTGGGCTCCCACTGCCTCTGGTATATACCCAGCCATAATGGTATGGCCTTGACCTATCACCATAGAATCAAGATGCTCTTTGTTTTTCTTTGTAAATTTACTCATCTTGCTTTAGTATTTTGGTCTCCTCGAGAAGGAGCCGGGTTTGTCTTATCTCTTGACCTACGAGCAGATTGGTTTTTGTCAGCCTGCCTTTGTTTCTTTTTAGTACCCTCTTGGGGATCAATATTACCATCCTGATCTTCTAAAGGAACTCTTGGTTCTTTTTCATCTGGTGAATCATATCCCATTGCCCAAGCATATTGATCTTGGCTAATGATACCTGCCTTATATAATAAATCAAGGTTCTGTATCTTATATTGGAGACCCTGTTGGATTTTAACTTCATCAGAAACGGTAGAAGTTCCCCAATCAATCTTTATTCCCTTATTATTAAAACCTGCCAGACGCAGTTCTAGAGAATAAATTCTATCCAATACATAAGCTACAATCATTTGGATATTCTTTAACTGGCTAATCATCTTAGATAACATTATGCCAGTTGCACCTTCACCAGTAGTAGATGATACCCCAATTATAGAACCATTAACTCCTAAACCATTAGCTACTGATTGTTGGTTCATATTCCAAGGCTTCTCTATATTACCCAATTCCTTGGTAGTAGAGTTAAGCTTGAATTCATGATCATCAATGTAACCAGTAACTATTCCATCCTTTAACCCCTCTCGAAGATTCTTCTTAAGGTTTACAAGGATTCGATTTAATCGGTTTTCATAAGCTGATGAAGATTCACTTGCCATCTGATCAGGTTTTGCCATCTTAGCTTCAAGGAAACCAATCATACCGGCAACTTCCATGATATGCTTGAAATTAATCTTCATATCATGTTGAGTTTTTAATGAATCAAGAGAAGTCATAAAGGGGGGAATCCCATAAGGCTCATCTGTATCATTAAACATACCAGAATAAATATAGGTTTCTGTATTTAGCTTTATGTAGTCTTCTCTCCGATTATTGGTAAAAGCTACGTTCTTTTGGTAAGGTTGGTAAACTCCATTGTTTTCCCTTTTGAATACTATATTCTCAGGTCTTAGGAATAGGATAGTTGCTAATCCTTCTAGTTTATCATCGGGAACACATTCAATAGAAATAGCTCCACTAACTAAGAGTTGAACTATCATTTTGTTTACTAACCCATCAATCCCAGCAGAATACGTTGACCATTTTTTGGTAGCATTCTTTAGATGTTCCCTCATCTTACTTGCTTCCTCATCCGTATTATTAGGGAATGTAATTAAGTGACCAGTATTAGACAACTTAAACATATCCTGAAGAGCTATGCCAACATCCGGATTTACCTTATATAAATCTCGAATGAAAGGTATTATCTCTGTACGGAAAGAAGGACTTACCATATAAGTAAGCCCTTTTAAGGAAGAAATAAAATTAGAATCTTCTGGAACCGATACCCTACCTGGAGATACTGAAGGAACATTGTTAGGTTTTTTATTACCCTCAGCCTGTGGCATAGTGGGAGGATCTTTCTTCCCAAATGGCCATTTGAAACTAATCTTTTTCATTTTGGTTGTACAATTATGTTAGTCTTTCCTTTTCGTATATGATTGCATATTGCTTTTCCGAAAATAGAGTCATCAGAATAGACATCACCTTCAAGGTCTATATCTACTGCTGAATTGTTTGCCCTATGCTTACCCATTGCTACTGGTCTACCTAAACCATCATAGATAAAAGTATAAGCTTCTTGAACGAAAAATGGATCTTTTATTATAACGTCTTCTTCTCGAATATCTTGTTCAAGATTCTCGATGATTACTGAACGATTCTTTTGAGTAGTTAACCATCCTGGAGATTTATCTACCTCTGGTCTACTCTTACCCTTTTTCTTCAGCATCTTTTGATAGTAATACAATTTGGGATAGCCCTCATCTTGAAGCTTGGTAGTTACAGCCATACCAACATCATTGGATTCTGGAGCAATAGTTGCCCAATTATACAATTGGCCAGTATCTCCCAGAAGTTTAGCATACTTATCTATAGGTATTCTACCTTTAAATACTGCTTGTTCTTCTCCTTGCTTATCCATACAAGTAAAAGCTGAGTAGTCAGAAGCTCTACCAGTTGAAACGTCTGCCCCGATAAAATATTCTTTATCTGATTGAGGTTCAAGATATTGCCTATACTGACCATTAAACCTTTTCTTAATAACTGGGTAATCACTAAGGCAGTCTTCGATAGCCTTTATATCAGCTAAATCGAAGACTGTATTTCCTGATGATAAGAAGTCACCGTCTATTTCTTGAGCAGTTCTCTTTGGGCCAAGAGCAGAAGCCATTTGCTTATACCAGTTTTCATCTCGTTCTGGGTGCATTTGCCAATATAACCGGATTGGGTTAAATGGATTACCTCCTGCAATGGCATCTACCCAAGTAGAATGGTAAAAGTTCCCTACGCCATAAGGAGTATTTTTATTTAAAAAATTAAATTCTTTTTTATTACCTTTTTTATAGTTGTAGGTAATGTAACTATGGTGATCTTCTACCGTGATATCATATATGGTTGCTTTAAACTTCTTTACTAGAGTAAGTTTAGATAATTCTACCTGTTCTCCCCTTCTACCAGAAAGAATTTTACTTATATAAGACCTAGCACTTTTCAAAGACATAGAATTAAATACCTCATGATTCTTTATGAAAGTAGTTATTCCGTCTCTTTCTATTTCGCCCGAATCTATACCTCTCTTTACTGTAGCTAAAGAATCTATATCTGTAAACCCCTTACCTATCTTAATACCAAGTTTTAAGCCATAAGAATAAAGTGAAGCTCTTCTAGTATTCTCTTTACGAGAAATAACTCTTAAATTAGTAGACCAATTATGAGTTGGTATACAATCGATGTGGTCTATAACTTCATCTTTGCTAAGCTTAGTTTGAGTAGTAAAATGGGTTAATACCAGTTCAGCCATAGTAATTTTTTTAGATTTACCATCCTTATGAAGAGTTACTCTAATGTAACCAGTTTTATTAGTACGTAAGCTTTTAAGGTACCACTTACCAGCTCTAAGGAATTTTAATTGTCCTCGATTAGATACCTGATAGTTATCATACCCTTTTACTTTTACCCATTCTTCTTTATCTGGCCATTTAATTGAGGGTGGAGTTTCTATCTCTGAAATACCAGTTTTGTATAATATTACCTCTTCACCTTTCTCTATTATATCTTTCACGGTCATAAAACCATTTAGAGTATACAATTTGTGATTAGGTGTACATTTTAGAGTATTACCATATTTGGTTTTAACTTTCCAAGTTTCTAATCTACCTTTGTTTACTGAAGCTACTATTCTTTTCCATTCGCCCTTATGGGTAAGTACTCTTAAATTACTTACTAAGGATAAATCTACTGCTCCGAATTTCTTAGGGCAAATATCTTTAATCCTAAGCAAACCTTTATCTGTAATTATCTTAGTATTACCAGTAACACAAGAGTTTACGATAGCCGATCCACCAGTATTATGATTAATGTATCCATTAATAGTAATATAACTATGATTATCCTCAACATGAACATCATATATGGTAGATTCTTTTTCTTCTATCAAGGTTAGTTTAGATAAATAAACTGGGGTTCTATTCAAAATATTATTTAAAGTTCTTCTAGAAATATCTAAACCATACTTTGATTTTAGAATACCAGATAGATAAGCATAGGATTTATCCTTATATTCTTCTCTTAAAGCCAATATTAAACCATGGGTTACTGGGTTAATCTTACCAATAATGTTTGATAAGGTAGCTCCAATAGAAAAATCCCTACCCCTTTTTATATTCTCAGAATTAGTTATTATCTGTAGATTAGTTACATAGTTGTGTTCTTTATTACAATCTATGTGATCTACAAAATAACCTTCTGGAATTGGTCCTATAAAAGCTTGGGCTACTAATCTAGACACTTTTTTAGTATAGGTTTTACCATCTTTGGTTAACCCAACATCATAATAGAATCTTTTATTTATATGCTGTTTTACTTCTTCGAATCCACCCTTAGAATTTTTCCTTAATACTCTACCTAAGTTAGTTACAAAAAATCTTGGAAAACCCATAATGGGTTTTATCTTCTCTAATTTAGGTGGGTTGGTAACAGGAGGATTTATTAACTTCTCTATGCCTAAATCAATTTGAATAATATCAAGATTCTCTGATAGAATCTCTGAAGCTTTTTTCCAACCATGAATAGTAAGGAATCTATGTTTTGGAGTACATTCAATTTCTACACCTTTAGAATCCCTTAATAATAGGGTTTTTAATTTGCCCTTATTTTGAGACCATAAGATTCTCTTCCATTCTCCAGTATGGGTAAGAGTATATAGATTAGAATCATATAAATCTTTTACACCTTTCTTTTTAGGACCTATCTCATCCATACGAATAGTTCCTATCTCTGAACCATATTTATTTTTAGTTCTGGGTAATTTTATAGATTTTTTGTAAAAGATTTTGTAACTCCCTGATAAACATGATAAAGTCGGGAAGGCCGCGGCCCAGATTTGAGCTGCCCATCTTACAATAGCAGCCTCATCAATAACCAGAAGAGAAAGGGATTCTGAACGTCCGGCTTCTGAAGATGTAGGAATAGATTCTATGAAAGATCCATTATCGAATTCTATCATGGAAGCAGATCCAAATTCTCCAGCCCTACCATTTATGATTGGAGTTTGAAGATACCATGGGAGATTCTTATACATGAACTTAATCTTCTTGAGTACCTTTTTAGCTGTAGTATCCTTAATGGAGATAATGTTTATCTTCTTATTCGGATGGTACATCGCTAACCAAAGGCAGTACATAGAAATAAGTTCTGTAATACCAGCCTGACGAAACTTTAGTAAAATGTTGAATCTCTCTTTTACGAACTGGTATAGTACCGATTTCTGGTAAGGATATAGTTCGAATCTTACCTTTCCTCTTACTGGGTGTATCACATAACAAAAGAGACTAAAGAGAAATACATCATTAGGAACTTTAGCCAGTATCTCTAATTCCTCTCTTGTAAGTTTTGTATTTTCTGTTATAATCTTTTTTGCCATATCAAAATTTATATTGAACTGAAAACTCTAAATCAGTACCTATTCCCGATTGGAATTTCGGGTAGTAGAAAGCATTGATTCCGAGTTTGTAATTAAATTGGTTAGTCTTGAACTCAATTCCAGTACCCATGTCTAACAAGTTATTGAAAGGTCTGTATTTACCATAGATGTAAGGATTAAGTGAAAATCTCTTTATCCTTTTCTGGGTTAATTGACCCTCATACCAGTTATAACTGTACTTATTCAGGTCGATTTGGAATGATCTAGTTGAATAAGTATTGGATTCCTTATTGAGTAGACTTAAGTTCAATTTATCCCTCTTTAAAACCAATTGAACCAGAGAATCTTGTTTACTGATTAGAGGCTGTCTTATGGAATTATCAGGAAGAGAGTCTGACTGCTTCTTACCGTAAACTAAGATTCTATCTGGTTCTTTTTTCTCTGAAAACTTTTTTTCAGGTTTAAAGGGTTTCTTGATGTAAACTGTATCTGGGATTTCATTGACCGCTTGTTCCAGAGAATTAACCTCTCGAGAAAGTTTGTAATTCCTGAAGCAAAGGTAAATAGTAAATCCTATTAGTATTAACGTAACGATATTTTTGGCTTTCTTCATAAACTAATATAATCTTAATAAACCCAGTACAAAAGAAGAAAAAAAAACCTCCTAAAAAAAAAGAAGAATAGAATAAAGAATACAAGATAATATATTTCCAATCAATGGTTGTATACAACCATTGATTACATTGGTTGATGGAATCAACCAATGTAGGTAGGAATGAATAATGATTATTATTGATACCTACCTATTGAGGTTAATTGTATAGAAGGTTTTTAAGAAGGAATTCCTGAAAGGGAGGAAGTTTTTCCCTTCTAGTACTTTTTGACACTTTTAAAGTCTTTTAACATTTAATCAAATCATCAACTTACCTTAGTTCTCTTAGTCTTTAAGCTCCTAGCATGCTTTCTAGTAATATTTTCTCCTAATATTAGGGCCTTACTCGGTTTCTTTTCAACCAACTTTGGTGAAATAGCTTCATACCAACCCTCTATTTGAGAGGCGCAAGCATCTAGTAAATTTAAATATTCCATCTTCTTAGCTTCGAATAATTTTAACATTTTAGGCAATAAAAATCGGCTTTTTGAAGCCGATTTCAAATTTGGGTTCAAACTCCAGTAGTAAGAAGCTAAAGCACTACTAAGTTTAGATTCTTCAGCTAGTACTTCTGATTCTAACTTCATTAATTTATATATTAATTTCACTTTAGAACCAGGTAGGTTTTTAATAAAATCCTCAGGTAATCTTGGTAAAGTTTTCATATTATATTTATGGTATTAAGTTAGTTATATATATATATATGTATAATCCAATAGTCTACTTATCGGAGGCGTTTCTAATGCACCTTTTAAACCAAATCCCAATTTCCCCAACTGCCCCTTTGGCAATTGTATACCTTGCCTTGTTAAGCCAGTAAAGATAATTGCCTTCATCCATGAAAATCTTGTAGGATTTAGGAAATCCCATGATTGCCTTGAAATCCAAAATCCCAAGAGGATAACCATCGGGTCGGAATTGTCTATCGGCAGGTCTCAGTGTTAAGGGAGATTTATCTTCTTCCAATCTGTATACTCCTGGGAGGGTACTCATCTTTGCTGTTTTGATTGGCCATTTCTTTTCAGCATGGAATGCTCCTACCCAAAGTCTATGTATTTTCTTTACTGTAAGATTTTTCTTTTCGGGAAGTTTTCGATAGTCATACATTGCCAGGGTTTTATCCAAGGGTATGTTATAATTTAATGGATTCTGGTAATCGTTAAGTAGATTTCTAGTAATTGTTGGGTTTTTTACTTGAAATACTTCATTGAAAGCATTCAAATATTTCTTACCGGTTTTTCTATGTACTCCGATGATAAGTAATCTCTTCCTTGATAACTGTGAGTTTCCATAATCAGAAACCGACCTTTCGTGAAAAATAAGTTTATAGTTTTCGAAAGTTTTTTGAAGGTATTCCTTTGGTAGTAGAGATAGCAAACGAGGTAGATTTTCTATAAGAAAAATCTTAGGCTTATAATGTAAGATTGATTGAATCACTAGATTTAGGGATTTATTCTCTTGTGGATTGCCCAATTCTTTTACTTTTGAAAGCCTCATAATGGAGGATGCTCCACAATCTGGGCTTGAAAGTATGATGTCTGGCTTACAGTCTGGAAAAGTTCCATCTTTATAATAAGGTATATTCCCAAAGTTTAATTTCCACTGTTCTAGACCCTTAGTATAAAATACTCCTCTAATTTCTAGATTAGCTATCAAATTCTTTCTAAAAGGGAACAAAAGGATGCCTGCACCCGCAGACACCCCTAATACTTTTAATTTTTTCATTTCTTGTAGCTTCTCAGTTTTATGTAAGACACCCATGAAAAGGGTAATCTTTCTTTGAGATAATCCCATTTGGTATCATTCGAATGAGCTTCTTCTTCGAAACTTACATCGTGATATCGATCATTCTGCTTATCCCAACCTGCAAAAGTGAAGATGATCAAATATTCGATTCCATACCATAGGTAGAAGAATCCAAAAGCAATTATAGGGATAACCCACCAGGGAGCACCCAAACCAGCTACTATGATACCAATAATCAATCCCAGAATAAAGCATTCTATCTGTTGTACCTGATGAATACACTCATGATTTATATTATCCCATTCATATACCTCTTCATCATACTTGAAGAATGAGTTGAAAAATAGGGTTATTGCTGTGTAATTCTTGGCTAGAATCAACTTTGCTAACCAATTATTGAAGTGACATCTTTTCATAACTTATTTTTGAAGTTTTCGTAAGCATTTCTTAATTTCTGATCGTAAGCATTCTGGGCATATCCAGGGCCATTATATTTTTTGGCAAATCCTGCCCAGTCTTTTTCCTTGAGTTCTTTCAAACAACCCGAGTTATTCATGAAATAATACATCAATTCCAGTTGTTTTTCATGAGATTCTGACATCTTATGAACGAAATCAAAGACATCTTTACACCCACAAAGGTTGTGATTGAATCCCATGATCTGGAACATTCCCCAACTTGTGGCTTTTAAAGCACATTCTTCATCAATTTCCTTAGCTAATTCGAGCCTTTTGTACTCTCCTAAGCCCCCAAAATACTTCGATTTATCCCATTTTGGATAAAATACCGTAGAAAATCTCTTACAAAGATAATCTAAGTCTCTATCTGGGAATTTTTTGTGAAATTCCTTGTACATAATGTGTCCTTCAAAAAGGATTTGAGGTCTACCGTCAGCTAAAAATCCATCTCTACCAGCTGCTTCTACTAATTGTACTGCCTTTAAGAGAGCTGGTTCTATACCCAATCGGTTAGCCAGATCTTTAATCATCTCATTCGTTAATTTATCTTTCATAACTTTAGTGTTTTAAGTTCAATAAACATTGAACAGTATTGCTCATATCCCTATTTTCTAAGTTCTTTGTGTTCTATTATTCCATATAACTTATAAATAATGCAATATGAATAGGATGAATCGATGCCGTATATGTGGCAAACTCATTAATTTAGAGGATTTTGATATAAATCGAGAGATCCCTAAACTTATGAAAGCTCAGGATGTTTGTTATAGCTGTGCTTTTTGGTTTAATCGTTTGGAATACGATAAAAAACTTGAGAATGAGAAGAAAATTGCAGTGATTACTCCAGATTATTCTCATTGGATAACTCGAGTACCCGGAGATATTTTAATGGTTCCTTCGGCTTTCGGAGGAATTTACCAAACTAAACTTCAACCAATCAACACTTTAGGGGTTATAGATCGGAATAAGAAGGATCTATACATTATCAGATACAATAACATCACTCACCAAGGCACTATACCGGAGCATCTAAGAAAACTTTTTAAAGTAAACGGAGTATTCCTATCTCCACAGGAATACAAAATGCTAGAAGATTACCAAGGAAATGCCTATGAATTTATTAAAAATAAAATAGATAATTTTCAATAATCAAATAAATTTAGTATATTTGCATAAACAATTAATCAAACGAATTATGAAAGAAAAATTAAAAGAAGGAACAAAGGTAATATACTCAAATTCAGAGAATCCTACACTGATGGAAGAAGTAGAAGTAGTTTCAGTAGATAAAAAAGAGGGAGTTGCTACTCTGAGTAATAAGGTAAAGGTAACTAGATTGCCTAACTTGGATAGAATTTATAAAAGAGTAGGCAATAATCTTCAGGGATTTGCCTTACCAATGAATCCTGAAAATGAGGAAAGGTTTAAAAGGTTCAAGGCATATTTCTCTATCAAAAGATCCATAGAGAAATTATCCTCTTATGGAGAAGATATTAAGGGATGGGAAATCTCTAAATTAGAGAAGGTTCAAGGCAAATTATCCAAGGTAATCAACTTAATCGAAGAAAAATAATGTGGGTGATTCTTTACACAGTATATGCGGTTTGTTTTTTGCCAGCAGTGATTCTTACTAAGCTTTGTAAGAGATACTTGGGTTTAAATGAATTCATTACTTTCATCAGTATCTGGTTAGTTTTGCCTTTGTTCCCAATATATTGTTTAATCCGATACTTAAAACATTTGAGATTATGAGACATTATTTCGATTCAAACAACAACTATAGAGGTTGGTCTGCCAGTACTCAAGAACTTATATTATACATATTGTTCTTGGTTTTATTCCCAGTTATAATCATATTTGGGGTATTATTCTTTCCTTTAATTTATCTGGGTTGTTACTTTAATCAGGGCAAATTCTGGGAGAAGAATAAAATAGGCCTTACATTTGCCTTAGCATTCTGGGTAATTGCATTATTCGTAATTTAAAAGAGAAGCTAGAGGGGATTACCCAGGTTGGTCACATGAAAGAAACCTCTAGAGAAGAAAAAGAAGAAATACTATAATAGAAAAGAAGAAATACTATAATAGAATGTTTCATTCATAAGAAAGATAGATTGATCCGTTAAAGATCCTGGACCCTTAGAGAAGGTAATCCAGGATCTTTTTTAGTTAAAAACTATCTGATATATGGTCCTATAATCATAGGCGTCATTCTTATTAGTCAATCTTAAAGATACCTCATCTACTATACCAGTACCATTACTTAAGAATATCTCTCCTTCGTAATTTTTAAGACCTAATCCACTAATTGGATGTTTAAATGTGAGAGATCTAGATTCACTGGGTGTTTCTAATTCAAGTTCATAATTCTCTAACAGATCTTCTCTAAAAGTACACATCAGAAAGTATTTGATATCTGAACTGAAGTCATAGTTATTACTAATTTTAATATTACAATGATAGATAGGATAATTGGAACCATCATCATTAGTACCTACATTCATAAAATCAAAATATGGTATAAAAGTTAGAGTACCTAAATTCTTTGGATAACCTGAAAATTTTATTAGTGAAGCTATGTGGAAAGGAGTACTATTTTGTAAAATCCTTACCTCTTGGGATTTATCTCCTACAGTTCTTACTAATAGGCTAGTAGACCTATCATTTGCAAATGGATGGGGATCTGCCATTATAGTAACCGACCCATTCCCTTGCCCAGATTCTGGGCTAATTGTAATAAAATCTTTTTTCATGTTTTTAAGCTATTTATAAGGTATAAGATATAAATTTAGATCTTGAGATCTAAATTTATAATCACCTAACCCTGTGAATAGGAGAGAACTATTTTTATATGTAACTTATTAAATCATTTAGAGTATGGAAAAGAACTTTTTAAACATCACCCCAGAGAGTGGAAATGGAAATCAAGAAGTAACTATTAATGCAAAAGCTAACATCTCTCTAGAAGATAGAGAAGAGATGTTGAGGATCAGATCCTCAACAGGGAAAGAGGCTTCTGTAAGAATAACCCAGGATGGTGTACCTTTTATGGCTAATATTGGAGTAGTACCTAGAAATATCTTCCCCTCAAGTACTGGATATCCTATAGATATTAACTTTTCAAAAACTACTTGGGATTCCGAAGGTATACCAACTACTGAACTGAAAGTATCTAATACAAATGGAGAAAAGTTTGTTGAGGTTATACCATATTTCCAACTCCTAATCAGAAAGGATATAGTAGATGAATTATTACCTCCTGGGGAGTATGGAAACCCTGCGATGTATATTCAAGATGCTCTAATAGATCAATCTCTAACTGGTAGGGGTGTAAGCTTTAATCAAATTACTATAAAGGGGATTGAATATTATACTGCAGCAACAGATGGATCTTACTATGAAGAAGATTTTTATGCTACCATAGGATTATGCTATGAAGATGAAGAGGTTGAATTATTCCGATTATGTACACAGAGATTTGATATTTACTGGTTCTAGAGAAAAATTATATAAACATGGTAACAGTAGAAAGAATTAGAGATGATAGTGAAAAGAAAATCTTAAGGTGTTCTGAGGGTAATAGGGTTTGGTATCAGATGTGGATTAATCCCGGAGATATGCTAAGAATAGAACTACTATTGGAGGGAGGGAGTAGAACTTGGATGATAGAACTTCAGAAGTATTATGTATTCTTTTATGAGAGAAAGAATGGTAGGAGGATCTTAGGGAAGGATAGGGTTAAGAAGATATTGGATACCCTTTTATAGAAAGGAAAGCCAGGGATGTTTGGTCTCTGGCTTCTTTGTGTGAAGTATATGGGGTTATAGTATAACCCCATATAAACCTTTAATATGTAAGTGTATGAATAAAAGTTTTTAAGTGTATCTCCAAGTGAAGGTAATGGTAATGCTCAAGTAGTTATTAATGTTAAGGAAAATATGTCTCTAGATGAAAGGTCTGAGAGCCTTAGAATCCGAACGAGTAATGGAGTAGAGAAGCAAGTGAGGATTACTCAGGATCCTGGAGATGGATATTATAAAACGATATTCGAATGGATCTTTTCGGATGGTATGGATAATATATTACCTCAGTAATCGGAGTCTTGGTAGGCCTTTAATGTGAGGAGGTAAAATCATAGCCTACTAAAAGGGGGGTGAAGAATCCTCAAGGTACCTCTTAATGCGTAGAGCAAAAATTTCCTGGCAGTTTTAGGGGCGAACGGTTACGTTAATTTTAACTTTTGAAAAATAAAGATAAGGGACAATGTTTTATTGTCCCTTTTTTATTTCAGTCTTTAAAATACTCGTTTTCTTCGTTATTTAAACTTTCTTTTGTGTCTTTATACATTTGCTTTATTAAAAGAGATAATGCAGCAAATAAAACTATATTTAATAATATCATAATGTTTTAGATTATAATAGGGAGTATTTAAAATACTCCCTTATATTAGTGTATTATTTATTTGCATCTTTTACTATCTCTAAGCCTTTTTTCAAAATGGCTTTCTTTTCTTCTTTAGTGTTTTCGCTTGCAATAGAAGCAAATGAAAAATCATTTAAAACGTATGCAGATTTGTAGAAATCTAAAAAAGCACTAATTAGTTTTTCTGATTTATTTTCAACAATGGTTGAAAGCATAGAATAAGTGTAATTTCTTATTTTCTTTCTTGCTGCCTTTTTCTTTTTTTCATCCATACCCTCAAACAAACTATTTTTATAAATTTCTGTTTTTTGTCCTAAAGATGTTTTTAATAGTCCGTTTGTTTTTTCTTTAGTTGTTTTAAACAACTCATTAAAAGAAATAGTTGCGTTTGCTTTACTTGTTGCAATAGCTTTTTCTACATTCACATTGTTTACTTTTGTTGTTGACATAATAAAAATACATTTAGTTTTTATGTTTATTTTATTATTTCCTTTTCTCTATAAAACTAAATGATTTATAAGAAAAAGAGAAAAGGAATTTGTTTTATTTCTGTATTGCAAATATAAGAACTATTTTTTAATCTACAAAATTTTTCGAGATTTTTTTTTGAAAATTTTTAGAGGATATTTTTCAATCCTCTAAATTAAACTTAGTTAAATCTATAATATTCTCTACATTTTTGATTAGCTCAAAAACTTCGTCTAAAGTTACATTATTTTTCTTTAATAAATAAGATGTTAACTTTTTAGCTGCACTCATTGAAGAAATAGCTTCAATAAGATAATAATTTTCATTGTTTGTAATAACTAAATACTTTTTCATAACTCCATTATTTTTGTTTTTCACTATGCAAATATAAAAACTTTATTTAGATTACACAAATATTTTAAAGAAAAATTTTCAAGAAAATGAAATTTTTAAAAATCAAAAATTTTAAAATTAAAATTTGCAAAAATCTAAAAATTGGGGAGGTTTTTAGATTGCACCCTAAAAAGTAGTTTAAAATTTGCACTTAAATTTGGGGGTACGTTCAAGCTTAAAATCACGCACGCTTTGTAGCTATAGATTACCTGTATGAATAGAGAGTAAGGTTGTTCAGGTTGGGTATACCTATATACTCATAGGCTATTAATGGTACCCAGTAGTAAATATCCCATATTTTATTCATTGCTATAGGAGCCATTAAGGGAATATTCTAGAAGGCTTATAGGTATAGGAGTATTAGAGCCTAATTACCTAATATAGGGTCATGGGTAGCGATTTTGAAAATAGGTGTTGGGGAAGGCTATAAAAAAGGTCCAGTACCAAAGTTAGGTCTGGACCAAAGTTAGGCTTAGTAGGATTAATTAGCAAGTGAAAGGAACTGTTACCATGACCAATGTAGACCATATATGTATTAGGGGCATTTCTAGTGAAGCTTCGGGATCGAAAGGAAATACCTGATGTAATTGATTAGAGATTTCTAAGGATTCTTCTGGAGTAAGTGTATCGGGATCCTTAATGGTAAAGGACCATAGGTGAAAACCCTGTTCCTCATGGTCGATAGTGTTAATAGATATTAGGGTTAACCGTTCTGGGATTTGGGTTTCCTGGATTTCAGAAAGGATAGGATAAATGTAATCCTTGATCCCCTGTTCGAAATGAGGATAGGAATCAGGTGCAGCAATTAATGAAAGATTAATACTCTTTGCAAAATTAAATTCAGTGTTTAAAATACTTGTTCTCATAAGTCTATCTTTAATTAGTTATTATTACAATGCAAATATAAATATTATATATTATATATGCAAATCCTCAATTGCCTTATAGGGGTACCTAAGGGCCTTGATTATATTTTAAATCCTTGAGGCCATGAATGGAGATTGCCATAATCCTAATTTGCCTTATAACCTTTACCTATATAATAACCTATACCTAATAAGGCAATCAAGGTACCCATAAATCACAAAATGTCCTAGAATTATTGCATTTATCAATAATATAAATACTAATGTAATAACTTACATAGTTACTAGGATAATTGCCTAATAATCCTCTATGATTGCCCATAAAATCCTATTTCTAGGTACCTTGAAGGCAAATATAAATCCCCAAGAGATCCCCATTGCCCCACAAATCCCAATATCAGTAAAAGGCAACATCCTACGAACAACCGTACACTGCCTTTTTAACACGTAGCCTATTTTATCAACTATTATATATAATATATATTAATATAAAAGGTAAATTAGGCAAATGGCAAATAGAAGGCCATTAATCGACTACTGTACTAAAGCTATAGTACACTCATACATACGTTTGTAGCTATATGACTATCTGTATTATAATTACCTTTTACCTTCACTTACTTTACCTTATATATGTATATAATAAGCGGCCATTAATGGTACTGGGATTATGAGGATTAGGATGGAGATTAGGGGCCTTTTTATTGCCTTTTTGTGATTACCTTAAAATGAGCCAAGTAGCTCTAGAGTATAGTAGCTATATAGTAGTGTGGTATGTTTTGTATAGTAAGTAGGGGGGATTGCCTTGAGGTACCTCAAATTTTCGAAACCCCCGGGGATACCTTGTATATGTATCTTAGATATGTATTATATGATATGAGTATTAATAGTAATGATGATATATGGTAATAGGTATTAGTGTATTATATGAGGTATAGGATATGATTATATTGATTAGGTATACCTTTAATGTGTTCTTTATTATTTCTCTTTTTGTTTTTGTTTGGGAGGGGGGTATTGGTTATAGGTACCTTTGTATTAGGATCATTAAGGTGGTATATATTATTAGGATTAGGATTTGTGATATTATGTACCTTATTTTGTTTGTTGGGTGGGATTGGTAGGTGTTCTCATTGTGTATGAGGATTAGGATGGTGATTAGGGATAGGATTACCTTTAGGTATGTGATATTCATGGTAGTGGGATTATATCGATTAGGGTTATATCACTTAGATTTATTTGTAATATCTCTCTTAACCTTAGCCTTATGAATTCTGAGTGAAGATGATTTTTGTTTATTTCTTGGTTGGGGTAGCGAAGGTAGGGATTTAGTTCCTCAGTTCTGTATGGGTATTTTCTAGTTTTCCGTTTAGTAGTACATGGGATAAATATTCTTTGATAGCTTGAGATTCTCTTTCTGGTTTGAAATCCCAGATGTTTAGCATATCGTTAAACCATTCAGGGTTATCGCAGAGTTTTATTAATTGGTTTTTGATGTATTCAGTCATTTTTTCCGTAATGTTTTAGTTCTTTGTTATACTCGGGGTATTTGTTCTCGTAATATTCATAGAGATAAGTATATTCGTCATCTCCAGACCAGCAATCTATGAAGTATTCATATTGATCCTCTGTTGCTTGTGATGGGTGTATATGCAAAGTGTATTTGCAATAATGTTCCCATACCGTTTTTGGTTGAAAGTTATTCTTGGTAGGGAAAAGTATGATAGCTACCATGGTAGCTATCAAGGCAATTAGTATTAATTTGATTCTAGTCATGATCATAAGGGTTTAGCGATTACTGATATAAAGCCCTGTGGGTATAGAGTATAAAGGATTTGGTAATCTCCATTTGGTAAGAATACTTTCAGGATATTTGCTAGCAATGGGTAGATTTTCCATTGGTTATCTTCTAGGAAGGTTATCCAGTCATTTATTTCCTCATCCGAATAGTTCCCAGTGAGTTGAATGTGATAGGTTTCTTGATCCGAGACAAATACATTGGTTACTACCTGAATCTCATTGGATTCCTTTTTGTATTGAAAAATGGGATACCAGATACCTTCGGTTTTCCATTTATTAAGTTGGAATAGGGACATACCCTGTTCTAGAGTGTTAAGCAGTTTATATAAGTTTATCATAGGAATTAGTGTTTTAGTGACTGAAATAATTTAGAGATATACAAGGACTTTATAAGATCAGGAGTAAGGTGATCTTCTTCCCATGTTACGAGAGCTTTATATAGTTCATCATAGGTATTTACCATATCTTCGTCCTGTTCTTCATCTTGGATAAATTCCCAGAGATGTTTTTTAAGTTTGTTGAGGATTTCCTCTTGGTGATCTGGAGATAATTTGGTAATACCAAAGATGATTGCCTCTACCTGTGAAGGTGAGTAATCACGGTATTGGTCATCGGCACCTTCCGTTAAGTCCATATGGGAGATAAGGTTTTCATTTAGGTTTTCGAATAAGGTTTCTTCTGAAGAATAAATAATAAGGTAGCCAGAAATGGAAGAAGCAAGAGGGTCATTGCCCAAATCGATTGAGTAAACTTGGATACCTCTGTTATATGGATTAATGTAGAGCCCATCGGTGTAGTCATAAGTATAAATGGGATGGAAAGTAAGCAAGTTGCCGATGTCGATTAAATTTTTTAACTGTTTCATAATATCTATATTTAAATTGTTTTTCTATGCAAATATAATCATTTTTATTTTTATAGAAAAATATATCAAAAGAATTTTTAATCAAAAGGGAGTTCCCAGTTCTTGTTTTGTGATAGGTTTTATCATAAGCAGTGATATTGAGAACTCCCATAATGGCAAATGAAAGAAAGTGATTAAGTTTTGGTATTAGTATAGTTCATCTGCCAAGCTTGGTTCTGGGTTATCAGGTTCTTTTTCTTTAATTACGCATTCGTTACATTTTGTAGAGGATGAGGCTCTAGTGAATTTTTGATATGAGAATTGTTTGGTGTCCTCATCATAGGCAAATCTAAATAGCCCCTTACGGGTAATTCTCTTCCCGTAAGTTTTCTTTAGATTGTTATACCAGTCCATATATTCCTGAGGAGATTTAAAGATTTCTTCTTTGCCATCTTGATCAGGATCTTTGCTTATGGGTCTGACCCTCCAGTTAACCTTAATCTGATCAGGTAACATAGTTAGCGATAAAAAATATCGTGTCCAAGTACCTAACATAATGTTTCCAGTTTCCATCTCAATTGTAGAGGGAACCATTAATTGTGGAGTATACCAGTATTTTCTCATGATATAGAAAAGTTAAGTTGGAAAATCCAGCTGTTTTTATCAAGTTGATTAAATGATATGAATGTACCGTCGTTATCCGTAAAAGCATTCATAAATTCAATAGCAACCTGGGTTAATTGTCCCTTATAGGGATTAGTATCAGCAGTTATTGCCGATTCGAAGATGAAGGTATAATATGCCGTATCCTCTATCTGTACCTGATTGATATCAAGGCAATTGAGTTTGTAGTCATCCTCTAATCTGATTAGAAGTCCCATTAAGAAATTACAGAGATTGCCCTGTTCATCAGAGTCAAGTTCAAATGTAGATTTCTTTTCTAAGAAATTACGAACTACCTTTAGTATTTGGGAGTCGTTGTAAGTTACTGAATTTTTCATAACATCTATATTTAAATTGTTTTTCTATGCAAATATAATCATTTTTATTTTTATAGAAAAATATATTCTTTTATTTTTATATGGAGCTGAGGATGTAAGAAAGGTTACTTGTCTTCTTCAGTTCATTGAAAGCAATAGATAGGCAAGATTCTTTATCGGCAAGAGAAGAAACTTCGAATTTACTAAAGAAATCCCTTATCGAATCCTTTAAGTGTTCAGTAAGGGCTTCTGATAGCTCTTTAGAGTTATAGGCTGAAATCAGATCAGTTCTCAACTTTATAAGGTCTTCTTCGGATTTTACTAAGGGATTGAATTCTTTAATAAAAGAGAAGTTATCCTTAGTAGAAATACACTTTTGATATCCAAGGTCTACGATTTGATTTACAAATTCCTTATATAGGTCTCTGCTAACCTTGAGATAGTTATCTCTATCTAGATTGAAGTATAGTGGGATTGATGGTAATAATAAGTTAAATAACTTCAGGGGTTCTTCCCTTATTTTGGCTATGTTATTGGTATCCTCTACATAGATGTTTCTAATCTCTAAGCATAGTCCATTATCGAATTGAACTATTAAGTTTACCGATTGTAGTTGATTTTTCATAATTCTGTATCTTTTGTTTTATCGTTAATGAATAATTGAACTTCTCGGTGTATGATGTTTGAAACTACTGTTTGATCTTTAGCAGTTTCTTCTATCTTGGTTATTTCTGCTGAGACAAAAGCAGCAAGGAAATCAGCAGAATTCTTGTAATAAGCTGCCCATTCTTTTATCCAGTTAGCCTCTAAGTAATACCTGTAATTACCAAAAAGATCCTCAATAGTGAGATTAGTGTTAGCATAGGGGCTAACAAGATTCCTGATATTGCATAGCAGATCGACATATTCTTCTGGTATTCTCAAAGACCGAGGAATATCGTCTAGATTTGATATATCGGGTATGAAATGAGTTTTATAAAGTTGTTTTAGGGGATTCTGATATCCTAAGCTTAGGTTAAGGGCTTCTTTTTTAGAATATAAAAGAGAGAAGAAGTACATGAATCTGTAGTACATTAAGTTTGGTACTATATCATACACTTTGTAATACTTCTGATAATCGTTATAGAGTTTGATGTAGATCTCATCCTCGAATATTGCAAAGGTTCTCAACATATAAGGGATGTGGAACTCTAGATCATTATAGAAATCTGAGAATCTGATATTCTTCTGATCATCCAAATAAAGTAAGTTCTTGCAGTATTTTAGCTGCTGTTCTGGTTTTTTCTTAAATAAGTTCATGTGATTAAAATGTAAAGTCAATGTATATCTTTCTTGTTCCCTTGAGAAATTTTTCATGATTAGAATCATCATACTTATGGCAAGCATAAGTCTTGGATGATTTATCATAATGGTCTCTTACCCATACTGGAGCAGTATCTGAGGGATTCAGTTTAAAATATGTACCTTGATTAACTTTGTTAACCGTAGTTTCTTTGTAGGTTGGTTTTAATATTTCCATATTTTGTTTATTTTTAAATTGATATGCAAATATAATTCTTTTTATTAAATTATGCAATAACCCCATAAACATAGAGAAGCCCCGATTATAGATGTCGGGGCTTAGTTTATTTAGATAAGAATCTGGCCGTAAATGGAGTATCATCCTCTTCCTCCTCTATTTCTTCATAGGATATTAGTTCTGGGTCTTCTTCATCTGGATCAATCCTCATCTCTATTTCTCTCCTCAATTCATGGTGTTCTCTTGAAGAAGCTTCTAATGATCCCTTATAGTCATCGGTTATCTGAGCTAATTCCTGCTTATTGATGTTAAGACCTTCTTTACTAACATCTACTCCCTCTTGCTTAGTAGCCACTACCTCGGGCAATGAGCTAAGATCATATTTAGCTTCTAAGAGTTTAGCTTCTTCTGTTTTATCTTGAATCTTTTGAGATTCTAAAATAATCTTTCTAGCTTCCTCTATACTAATGCCCTGTTCTTGCTGAATATTGTTCTGTTGATTGAATTGATTGAAGATATTAGTAGTACCATTCCCAGTGAACCCTCTTATCAATGATTGAAGAGAATTAGTAGAATCCAGCTTCATCTTCAAAGCCTTGTTCAATTCAGCAGAAATAAAGGGCATATACTTCCCACCCTGTGAATCTCTTAATAGATTAACCTGATGAGATACTTCTATTCTATCCTCTAATACCCATGCTAATTGTTCTCCAAGTAAGGCTTCTATAAGGGCTTCTTGTTTATCCTTATCCCATATCCTACTTGACAGAAGTCTATCTCTCATGAATACTCTTATTTGATTAACATCTATCCCTAACTTATTAGAGAAAGTGTTAATATCATAAGTAACACCACAAAGTACTCCATTACCCAATAACCATTGGTTTATAAGGTAATTTTGTACTTTTAATAAATCCTCAGGTTTTTGGGTTTTCTGATACTCTAATGCAAGAGCAGTAGTTCCCATTGGTCGAGGAAATCTCTTTATTTTATCTTTTCCTTCCATATAAGTGAGCCTTTCTTATATCTTTAGATTCTTCATATCCAATCTTTTCTAAGGTATAACAGATGAAAGCGTTTATACTCTGATTATAAAAATACCCTTTATATTTATCCTTACCATAAAATAAACTAAAGGGTACACCAGAGAATAAATCCCTGGTGTAAATCAATTTCTCTTCCCCTATTATTGGGATTTCTAAACAAACCTTATAATCTGATGCCTTAAATTTATTGCCATGAAGATCGATTATTTCTCTTACCATAATTTGCTTTTTTAGGGTCCGAGGATTTTTTGTCTTGTTTACTATGGATATTTAATTGCCTTTGCTCTTCGATCCTTTTTTGCATTTTCGGATATAACCTTCCCCTAAGAGGAACTACCTGAGTTGCAAAAAAGGCATTCCATAATTTTTGTGATAGAGGTTCTCCAACTTTGAGTTCTGATATTGCCCAGAATTTAGATTCGAAATTCTTCACTATCTCCCTGAATCGATAATAATATATGATACCAGATTTATTATCTCTTCCGATAGTAGTAGTTTGGCAATATTCTAGAAATTCTTTACCTAATTCGGATATGAATTCTTCCCTTTTAAAATCAAAGTTCTCTTGATCTAGTTTGAATAATTTTACGTAATCGATTGCTTCCATATAGGTTTAGTGATTAATTAACATTATAGGTCTGGGGATTTTCTCATCTGTGATTTGAAATAAATATCCCCTTATATCATCCTCATAGTATGAAGACCAATAAGTTCTCCGGATTCTAAAATTATCTAAGATTGCCCCTTTGGGGATTCCAGTAACGAATAATCGATGTCTGGGCATTACTGGAGTGATTTCGAATTTATCCTCTTTAAAGTTACCAAGAGTACAATAATCTGGCATATTACCAGTGAATCCAGTAGGTTGTAATACATCTTGGATTAAAGCAGTTTGAGGTATTTCTCTTTGATTGCATTCGATTGTCAATTTCGATTTGCCTATATATAGGTCTTTAACTATTTCTCTAAACATCTGTATATGATTATGTGAGTGATACCATTCTTTTTAAAGTAAGAGCCATCTTTAGAATGTTCCTCTAACTTTTTCAATTCTCTTCGAGATTCAGTACAAACCCTATCTGATTTCCTTAATATACCAAAAGCGTTATCCCATATAGGGGTCATAGGATCAACTGGCCCTGCATATATTACCTGATGCCTTGCCATAATTTGAGGATATTTGGATTTGTACTGGTATTTACCCTTGAGGTAAAGTACATTATACTTTTCTAGATTTTCTTTTTCGTTTACCATTGGTTTTGTTGTTATCGATATAATTTGATATCTGATCTAATTGGTTTAAAACTAAGGCTTGTACAAATATTGATATAGGCCTGAAAAAGTAATTCCTTATATTCTTTGGATTGATATACCAATCGTAGATTATAAAGAACTTCTTGATCTTAGAATGCTTAAGTGATCTCTGAACTAAATAAGTCTTACAACATCTTTTATGTAATTCTAGTAGTTCTTTATCTTGCTTAAGCATCTCCTTTTCTGAGAAGATGACATAGTCCATTAATTTAAGGGATATAAGTCCCGGGAACTTACCTGGGACTTAGGTTAATGATTTGTAATTATGCAACCTGCTCTGGTTTGAGAACCTTTTTCTTGAAGTCCTCATATTTCTTAGCAGCATCCTTGAACTCTTTAGAATTTTGATCCTTGATACGGAACATTTCCCGTTCAAGTCTATGTAATTCGTTTCGAGTTTGTTGTCTCCATTTCTTACGGGCAAGTGTATCAGTTATATCCTCAGGGTATACGTATTTCACTTCCCGATTGGAAATCACTTGTTCAATGATTGAGGGTTTTTGTTGTTGTTTTACTTCCTTGATGGTTTCTTCCTTCTTGGATTTCTTTCCTTTTGGTTTGAGTTCTACCAATTTAGCCTTAGAGAATTCTTTGGCAGCTTCTTTAGATTCTTCTACCAATTGTTTCTTGGTCTTTTGGCCTTTGGCTTTAGTAGTTTTTGACTTGGAAATTTGTTCCTTAACTTCGTTCAACTGATTAGCAACTAAGGTTGCAATGGTGTTTTCTAAATTCTTTTTCATAATGTCTATATTTAAAAGTGATTTGTTTTAATTCTCTATGCAAATATAAGAATAATATTTTATCCTACAAAAGAAAAATAAATTTATTTTCTAAATTCTAAGGTTAATCCTCAAGGAAATCGAAGATGTCATCAGAGTAGGTAATATTATCTTCGGGATCTGATAAGTAATCTTCCCGATGTTCTTCATAGTAATCAAAGATATTATCTACCTGTTGTTCTTTAGTGTAAAACTTACAATTTACTAGCTTACATTTACCTGGATTGTTTTTTAGGTATGTATAAGCTTCCTCTAAGGTTAAGGGCTTATCTGATAATACTTCAAAGGTTTCCTTTTTAGGTCCACTAAAGTGTATGTTTAGTTTATTACCAGATCTTTCTACTTGGGCATTTGGTGAAGTTTCTACTTCTACTAAATATCTATATTTCCGAGTTCCCTTTGGTTGAGAAATGATTACCTGTTTCTCTTCTACCCTGGGTGTATCAGAAATAAAAGCAGGAATTGCCTTAACCCTATTGCATTGGTGAGATCCCTTATCTAAGGTCCCAATGAGAATAGAGAAAGCAATTCCTGCTCCGATAATGGGCAATATGAGATTATTTTTGGAGTTCATATCCAGTTTCTTCAAATTTGCCCTTGATATATTGGTTTAAGTATTTGCCCTTAGAGGATGCCTCATGTAAGCCATTTGCTATATCATGAGGAACCTTATCATATCGATAAACTCTGTTGTTTTTAAAAGCTACCCATAATTCCTTTTGGGATGAGCTATAACCATATCCTTCTAAGTTAGAGGATTCACAAGGTATCATCTCTATTCCCAAAATTGATTCAACCTGTTTTAAGTAATCGTTCTTTTCCATGGTGTCTATATTTTAAGTAATGTAATCTCTGGGTGATAATTGATTTGAATCTTATGAAGGAGTTCCCATGCTCCGTATACTCCCTGAGAATTGTCGATCAGCCATTCATCTTCCATTTTGAATAAGATATGTGAACATATCATTAGCTGATATTCATTGAGCATTTTTATGAAAGTAGGGTACCTTTCTATGGTAACATATCTTTCTATCTCTTGATCTAAGGCAAATTGAATCTCCTCATCCTCAATCTGAAGAAGGCTTCTGAGTAGTCCTTCATCGAAAGGTTTATTAGCTTTCAGATCTTCTTTGAGAGAAGATAGTGATTCAATTTGAATACCAGCTATTAGCTTAATGATGTCCTTTGTTTCCTTGTCCATAATTAAAATTTTTCTTTATGCAAATATACTAAATTTATTTCTATATAAAATATCTTTTTATTAAAAACTGTGGTTAAGGAGGGTGTTACTTTCTCTGAATGACTTCTTCCATCTTTTCTTTGATTGAATCAGGGAATACAGCATCGCCTACCCATCTTAAGAAGAATTTAGAAGGTTTCTTATCTGGATTGAGCAATAGTTGTCTTTGTTCCGTAGAGAACTTAATACGTTCTGATTCAAGCATCCATTTAGGTAATTTAGTGAACTCTGCCTGAGAGAAAGAAATAGTTTTCTTACCAATTTGGGCCTTTAATGGTTTCTTTCTTTCTTTATACAAATAGGGAATAACCCTTTTCGAAGGCCCATTGAGGATACTGAAACCAAAGATAATCATTGGATCAAATTTATCTGCTTTTGGGTCCTTAGCACGTTTAATACACCTTGCCATCCAAGAGAACGAATTAGGATATTGCTTATTATCTGTAGGTTCTCCCACATCCTTTTTATTGAACTCAAACCCAGGGAAATGATAAAGGAAATCCTCTGTAAGGATAAATACAAATCCCAATCCTCTAAGGTATTTGATAATCTCTTGTTGGGTTTTACCCTCTTCAACCATTTTCTCTACATCTAAGAGAATATCCTCTCTTGGAGATTCTATTTCTTGAGTAGTAGAGTTAGCAGGTCTTCCTCTTCCTGCAGATGGTGCCTTTATTGGGAGATTACCAGATAATCTATCTAGATAATCTTTAAAATTATTTATTTCGGATTGATTAGTAAGAGTTACTTCTACTCTTATAGGTCCATTATGTTGTACCTTTGGACCGGAATTCATTTCTGTATAAGCATCTACCAATCTATCGGATAATGGAGTACCATTTTCTGACAGAGTAGTGATTCTGAGTTTCGGTTTAAATATTTCTTCTTTTTCCATAATGCTTTAATGATAAAAAGAAAGGCCTGAACAAAAGTGTTATTTGTCAGGCCTTTACTGTTATTAACGAATACTTAAAAGTATGGGAATAGAAAGATTTTATTTAATCTTCTTCTTTAGAGGCCTTCTTTTTCTTTTTGTCTTTGGCCTTTTTGTCTTCCTTCTTGGTAGAAGGTTTTTCTTTAGCCTTTGCCTTAGATTCCTTCTTGGAAGTTTCTTTCTTCTCTTTTGGAGCATCTCCCTGAGCAAGTTTTCTTTGCTCCATACGATATTTCTTCTTTTCGGCAGAAGTCATTTCTCTACCCTCGATAAGAGGATAATCGTATTTAGTAGCTACTCTACCTGAACCCTTAGGTTCCTTTTTGTCTTCTTTGGCTTTTGCCTTAGATTTAGAGTTTTTCTCGTTAAGCTTAACGAGTTTAGCCTCATTAGCCTCATCACCTTCGGGATATTTAGCAGCAACTTTATCCCGTTCTTTGTTGAGCTTATTTACAAGTTCGGTAACCTTTTTACCATGTTTCTTGTCTTTGGTCCAATCCTTAGTAGGATCCAGGTTGTTCTCTTTGAGATAAGCTTCAAGAGCTGCCTTTGCCTTAGAAAGTTCCGGAGTCTTATTAACCGGTTTGTCTTTCTTCTTTTTCTTTTTGTCCTTAGTCATTGTAGTTAATTTATTGGTTAATTATTTCCCTATGTATAATCCCATAGTTATAATTTCCGAATATAAGTTTGGTTTTCCTTAATTTCTAGGATTTTAAGTTCTTCCTGATTTGATATAGATATTATCTCTAAAACATCTCGAATATCTTGTTCAGATAAATTGTTAAAAGATGCCTCATATAAATCAGACCCCAATTGAAATTTTACATCTGTTCTAGTACCATGTATTAAATTTTTTAGAGATCTAGAGATACCAGAAAGTTTTCTCTTAAGGTATTTAATATGAAGAGAAAGAGATTGGTATTTACCCTTGTTGCCTTTCCTGAAAGCAAGGCTCATTTGATATTTAGAGTATTCTAAGTCTTTTAGAATTACTGAATATTTTCTTATGAGTTCTTTGAGTTCCATTTGGGTCTTGGTATAGTGTTGGGTATTTTTTGATCGGATAGCATTTCTTTGGCTTCTTCAATGATTAGAGAAGCAAGTTCTTTCTCTTCTTCATTTAAAAATTCTAGTGCATCAGTATAAGTATTTACTAGATTATCCAAAGCAATGATAATAATATTCTTTCTGATTTCGTATTTATCCATAGGAAGCAATATTTAGATAAAATAAAAGCCAACTACCTATCCCAGGCAATTGGCTTAAAAGTGAAAACAAAATGTAAAATAATTAGTGTTATGAACTAAACTCTTTATGCACAGACAGATCAATTATTAATCTTCTGATTCTTCTTCAGAGTCACCCTCTTTCCCCTTCTTTGATTTGGGAGAAGTGATAACTCCGTGGCCTTTCTTTGACTTAACTGTGAAATTGCCCGGAACAAAAGCCACTGAAGTAGAGATTGCTTTACCATCCGTAACCAAAACGGAAGTAACTACTACTCCCTGATAGCCTTCTTTGTTCTTTACTGCATAGCCGTAATTCATTACCTTGCTCTTGTCATCGATAGCAATAACATCGATCTGTTTGCTATTCGGACGTTGCTCAGCCGGACGGTTTTTCAAAGCTTCCATTCTTGCCTTACGTTTTGCTTCTTTTTCTGGATCTTTCTCTTTAGAACCCTTTTTCTTCGGATCTTCTTTCTTTGATTTTGTTGCCATAATAGGTTTGAAATTATTAGTTAATAATGATAAGTAAAACTTCTACGAAATGTAATAGTTAAAGAGGTAGCAGAAAATACCCACTACCTCTAAATTTTCTTTTTAATTTTTAAGGTTTATTTTTTACCTTTCTTACCTTTGCCCTTTGCTTCTTTCTTTGCAGGGAGTTTGAGGCCCAATTCTTTGGCAATTGCCTTACGAAGCTTTTCAATTTCGTCTTCGTCGAAATCATCAGGATCAGTGTCAAGATCTTTGTCGTCGCAGACATCCTCAAGTTCTTCGAAGTCCATTTCGGCAAGTTCTTCACCGGTCAGTTCTTCCTCTTCCTCTTCCTCTTCTTCCTCGGAATCATCATCATCGTCATCATCCGATTCCTCTTCCTCTTCCTCTTCTTCCTCGGAATCATCATCATCGTCATCATCCGAT
>OFSD01000114.1_pt1 | contig 74223 bp, 71 predicted proteins | sample 1543191 | NCBI WGS metagenome assembly OFSD01 (sample SAMN04209221, study PRJEB22552) | human gut metagenome | biome: gut; material: feces | host: Homo sapiens | place: USA: Oklahoma
AATTTATTCATAAATTAAAATGTAAATATAATACTTTGAAAATAGAAACAATAGATGAAAGATTAACAACAGTTGCAGCACATAAAACAATGAACTTGTTAGATGTTAATAAGTATAAAAAGAAAAATATAGTAGATACTATATCTGCAGTATATATTTTAGAAACTTATTTAAATAAGATAAAGGTTAATTAAATTGAAAAATATAAATGTTTTAGAAAGGAAGGATTAAAAAATGGAAAACGAAGAAGTTGATAATATAATAGTATTAAATGATGAGGATGGAAATGAAGTAAGATTTGAATTCTTAGATTTAGTTGAATTAGATGATGAAGAATATGTAGTATTATTACCAGTAGCTGAAGAAGGAGAAGAGGAAGAAGGAGAGGTAGTTATACTAAAACTTGAAGACACAGATGAAGATTCAGATGAAGAATCTTATGTTGGAGTTGACGATGAAGAAATATTAAATAAAGTATTTCAAATATTTAAAGAAAAATATAAAGATGATTTTAATTTTGTAGATGAAGACTAAAAGCAAAGTTGGTATAGAAAAAATATTTTCTACATACCAACTTTTTATATAAGAAAAAACAAAAGAAAGGAATAAAATATGAGTTTTGGAACAATCTTAATAATAATATTTATGGTAATGTTTTGGATGTTTAGAGCAATTGTTGCATTGTGTACACAATTTTCAATTGATTTTATAGGAATTGTATCATATAATTTAACATTTGAAATAATAATTTCTTTTATAACACTTATATGTATTATATTAGTAATAAGAAGAAATTTGATAGGAGCATTAGCGTACTTTCTTATGTATGGATTGTATTATGGTCAACATTTATTCAATTCATTGGTTTCTATTGTGGGTGGAGAAACTATATCTATAGCATTAAGTGCAAATTTAGTATGTGATCTAATGGCAACATTGTTAGCTATATTCTGTTTATTTGATGTTATACTAGACAAAAATAGAAAGGCACACCCTAAAGATGAAAAAACAGATTGGTATTTTAACAATAAAGATTATGATGAAGAATTGAAAAAAAGAGATTCACGTGATGATACTAATGAATACAAATATTATTAATAATAAAACAAGAATTTTTTGTATATGATTTGCAAAGAATTCTTGTTTTATTTACGTAAACTATTTTCAAATAAGTATATGTATGATATAATTATTTAGAAAAAAGGAAGTGATTCTAATGAACTCTAAACTTGAAGAAGCTTTAAATTTATCTGAAGAAATATTAAATCAGTTAGAAGATGCAAATGTTAAAACATCTGTTATAGCATTAAAATGTTTGAGATTAGCTAGATTAATGGATGATTATGAATCTGTTGATTGGCTAGTTAGTGAAATGGAAGGATATAAATCAACTAAGGATGGAATACCACATGATTTATTTGAACTAGGTGCTAAGCATGGTAGAGAACAAAAAAGTGACAAGGGCGACCGAATTCTTTTTACTGAATTATCAGGTGAACTTGAGTTATTATGTGAGTCATCTCAAAAAACATTAGGTTCATTTACAACTGAAGGTGTATCGGTAGCAGGAGATTATGCAAATCCTGCGATGATTAATTTAATAGATGGTGTAACTAGAAATAATGCTGGAACTATTAAAGTTATTAAAGAAAGTCAAAAAAAGTTATCTATACTTAGAGGTGAATATTATAGATATGCATTGAATATTAATATTCAGTTAAAATTTAGTGAGAAAATTGAAAGTATTTTTGATGATTATAGAATTATTGTAGATAAGTATCTTGCAGAAAATCTTCCTACGGGAATAAGAAAATTATCATCTATATATTCAAGATTAAAAGAAAAAGATGAAGAAAGCTATTCTCAAGCATCAACATCTTGTAGAAAATTATTAAGAGAGTTTATAGATGATATGTTTCAAAAATTATATCCTGATTTTTCAGATAAAAAAATTGTATTAAATAGTGGGAAAGAGTTTGACATAACAGGAGATCATTATTTAAATAGAATGTATGCTGTTCTTGATAAAGTTTCTATGAGTGGTATGAAAAAAGATAATGTATTACAAACAGCATCATGGATAGAAAGTATAAATGATAGAATATGTAATGGCTTACATAATGATGTTTCTTTAACTGAAATAAAGGATACAATACTTCATTTTTACATCCTTTTAGGGGATATGATAAAAGGATATGAAAGTATCCAAAATGATTAAAAAAAGGAAGTGATTTAAATGGCTGAAAAAATGAAAAAGTGTTTTCTAATACGGTTATCAATTGGTAAGTGGGGAGTTATGAAAAACTTTTACTAAATTGCACAATTAACTTATTAACCATATTCCTATATAATATAGATAAGAAACAGAGGGAGTGTGGTTATAATGAAAAAAATAAAACTACCTATTAAGAATATAGAAACTAACATAATTTTAAATGCCTTAATACAATTTAAAAATGATAAATTAAAACAAGGCATCTATACAGAACCTATTGATGAACTAATTTTAAAATTAAATAAAATTTATTAAACATATTTGAACTGATTAAAAATGGTCAGTTCTTTTTTTGCCAGAAATGTAATACATAGCCATCTTATTAAATTAAGGTGCCTAAATTAAAAGAAAGGAGGAGTTGGTAAAACAACAACAACCTTTAATCTTGGTGTAGCATTGGCTAAACAAGGAAAAAGAGTGTTAGTTGTGGATGTTGATCCTCAGAGTAATTTAACTACTTTAAGGCTGAGTAAGTATGCTAATTGCAATTTTAAAATTAAGTATAGAAATACTAATTCTATATACTAAAATAAAAAAGGTTATTTCTAAAATAAAGAAATAGCCTTGATACATAATTAAATTATATTACAAAATTGTAATATTGAGTAATATTAGAATGACGACTTATATGATAAAAAATGATAATATTATTGCAATAAATTACTTTTTAGTAAAGAAGGGATTAGCATTATATGAAATTAGTTAAAAAGATTACAATAACAGTTTTATTAATATTTATTTGTATAGGAAATTATTTTATTTGTAGTGGTTATCAAATGTATAAGAATGCCATAAATAAAATGCCATTAAAGGATAAAATTACAACAATTAGACAAAAAGAAGATTATACAAAAATTGATGATATGCCTCAAATATATTTAAAAGCAGTTGTATCAGTTGAAGATCATAGATTTTACAAACATTTTGGGATAGATGTCATTTCTATTGGAAGAGCATTTGTAAATGATATAAAAAAAATGAAATTTGTAGAGGGAGGAAGCACAATTACCCAACAACTAGCCAAGAATATCTATTTTACACAAGATAAGAAAATAGTAAGGAAAGTTGCAGAAATTTTTATGGCATTTAGCATAGAAAGTAACTATAATAAGAATGAAATATTAGAATTATATTTGAATACTTCATATTTTGGCAATGGATTTTATTCTGTTAAGTCAGCAAGTTTAGGTTATTTTAATAAATTACCAAAAGATATGAACGATAGTGAATCAATTATGCTAGCAGGAATCCCAAATGCTCCGTCTTTATATAATCCAATTCAAAATAAAAATTTAGCAATTGAAAGACAGAGGCAAGTCATAAATAAAATGATTAAATATGGTAACCTAGATAAAGTTGAAGCAGAAAAAATTATAAAATAATTATATTTAATTTTCTGAATTATTATAATTAATAAAATTAAAGTGATATAATATGAATGATTAAAAAAGCAAATTATGAAAGGAGACAAACTATGAAAAAAATATTAATTATAGAAGATGAAAAAATCATTAGAAATGAGTTAAAATCTTTGTTAGAAAATTCAGGGTATGAAGTATTAATTATAGAAAAGTTTGATAATGTTAAAGAAAATATAAAAAATATGAAATTTGATTTAATTTTAATGGATATTAATTTACCTAATAAAAATGGTGAAATTTTATTAAAAGAAATTAGAAAAGAATCTAATATTCCTATTATTATGGTTACGAGCAGGGTAGGAGAAGTAGATGAAGTTTTATCTATATCTTATGGTGCAGACGATTATATTACTAAGCCATATAATCCAACAATCTTATTATTGAGAATACAAAATATATTTAAACGAATGGATAATAATATGGACGACTTATTTTATGATAATATTAGTGTTAATCCACAAAAAGGAATATTGAAACAAGGTGAAAATGTATTAGAACTAACTAAAAATGAAATGATTATCTTTACATATCTTTTAAGTAATCGTGGTAGAATAGTAACTCGTGATGATTTAATGACAGATTTATGGAATAATAATGAATTTATAAATGACAACGCTCTAACAGTAAATATTAGTAGATTGAGAAATAAATTACAAAATTTTGGACTTGAAAATAGAATTGAAACAAGAAAAGGACAAGGGTATAAATTATTATGAGTTTTAAAAAATATTTATTAGATAAAACAGTACAGATAACTGTGTCAATTGTTGGATTCATAATTGCTATTCTTATGTTAAACGCATTTAAAGTGGAAAATGATTTGAAAATAGCATTTACAATATTATTTTTTTTAGTTGCAACATTTAATATTATTTTTGATTATTTCAGGAAATACAAATTTTACAAAAAAATATTAAATACGCTTGATAAGTTAGATAAAAAATATTTAATTTTAGAAATATTAAATAAGCCAAACTTTTATGATGGCGAAATTTTTTATCAAATTCTTTATGATATAAACAAGTCAATGATTGAAAATGTAAAAGAATATAATTTAAGTATTACCGATTTCAAGGAATATGTAGAAATGTGGATTCATGAAGTAAAGATTCCAGTAGCAAGTTTAACTTTATTAATTCATAACAACAAAAATATGTTTGATAAGAGATATATAGAACAAATTAGAAAGTTAGATAACTATATAGATCAAATTTTATATTTCGTTCGAAGCGAAAATGCCGAGAAAGATTATCTTATCAAAGAAATTGAATTGCAGAAGATTATCAAAGATGTTGCTTTAAAAAATAAAGATGACTTATTAGAAAACAAAGTTAATCTTGAAGTTGATATTCATAATGAAAAAGTTTTAACTGATTCAAAATGGTTAGAGTTCGTATTAAATCAGATTATAAACAATAGTATTAAATATAAAAAAAATAATAACGATCCAATAATAAAAATCAGTGTAAAAGATGAAAAAGATAAAGTATATCTAACTATTTGGGATAATGGAATAGGAATACCTAAAAACGATATAAAAAGAGTATTTGATAAATCTTTCACTGGTGAAAACGGTAGAATAATGGCAAAATCAACAGGTATGGGACTTTATATTGTCAAGAAATTATGCGATAAATTAGGACATAAGATAATTATTGAATCTGAAATACATAAATATACAAAAATTACAATTATCTTTTATAAAAATGATTTTTATAAAGTTGATTAAAGTTTATGCAGATTTGGATACTAAAAATAAATATTACAAAATTGTAATATTCTGTAATATTAGAATAACGACTAATCCTATCTTTTATATTACAATGTAATCAGAAAGGAGAAAGATTATGGAAAATATCTTAAAAATTGATAAAATTGAAAAATATTATGGCAATAAATCTAGTCTTACAAAAGCAATTGATAACCTATCATTTGATGTTGAAAAGGGAGAATTTGTTGCAATAATGGGAGCAAGTGGCTCTGGAAAGACTACTCTTTTAAATTGTATATCTACAATTGATAAAGTTACATCTGGACATATTTATGTAGCAGGTAATGATATCACAAAATTAAGAGGAAATAGTCTAAATAAGTTTAGAAGGGAAGAGTTAGGTTTTATATTTCAAGATTTTAATTTACTTGATACTTTAACTGCTTATGAAAATATTGCTTTGGCACTTTCTATTCAAAATGTGAATTCAAGAGAAATTGATACAAGAATTAAAAAAGTTGCAAAAGAACTGGATATTGTTAATGTACTTAATAAATATCCATATCAAATGAGTGGAGGTCAAAAGCAAAGAGTCGCTAGTGCAAGAGCAATAATTACTAATCCAAAGTTAATTCTTGCAGATGAACCAACAGGTGCATTGGATTCAAAGTCAGCTAAAATGCTTTTAGAAAAATTTGATTATTTGAATAAAGAATTACAAGCAACAATTCTTATGGTGACACATGATGCGTTTACTGCAAGTTATTCTTCAAGAGTCATATTTATCAAAGATGGCAAAATTTTTAATGAAATAATTAAAGGAACAAATTCTAGAAAAGAATTTTTTGATAAAATAATAGATGTTGTAACATTACTTGGTGGTGACTTAAACGATGCTCTTTAAGTTATCATTAAAAAATATTAGTAAGAGTATAAAGGATTATGCCATCTATTTCTTTACTCTGATACTAGGTGTTGCGATTTTTTATGTGTTCAATGCAATAGATGATCAGTCAGTTATGATGAAGGTATCATCAACAACAGCAGAAATAATAAAACTTATGACCAATATTCTTTCTGGTGTTAGCGTGTTTGTATCTATAATATTAGCGTTTTTAATTGTTTATGCAAGTAGATTCTTAATAAAAAGAAGAAATAAAGAATTTGGAGTTTATTTAACGCTTGGAATGAGCAAAAAGAAAATATCCTTAATATTATTTATTGAAACATTAATAATAGGTATAGTTTCATTGGTAGTTGGTTTAGGAATAGGTTTTTTATTATCACAATTGATGAGTATTTTGGTTGCTAATATGTTTGAAGCAGATTTAACTAGATTTCAATTCGTATTTTCAACAAATGCTTGTATTAAAACTTTGATTTATTTTAGTATTATGTATTTTGTAGTTATGATATTTAATACTATAAATATTAGTAAATGTAAATTGATAGATTTAATGCATTCTAACAAAAAATCTGAAAAAATAAAATTAAAAAATCCATTGTTTTGTACAATAGTGTTTATTATTTCTTGTATAGCATTAGGATTTGCTTATTATCAGGTTACTGATGGTATTGAGAAAATGACTTATGCAAATAGTATTTTTGTTCCTATGGGAATAGGTGCTGTTTCAACTTTCTTTGTGTTTTGGTCTTTATCGGGATTGCTTTTAAAAATATTTATAAGTATGAAGAACACTTATTATAAAGGGTTAAATAGTTTCACCCTTAGACAGTTTTCAAGTAAAATAAATACTATGACTTTTTCGATGACAATAATATGTTTGATGTTATTTATAACGATTTGCGTACTATCAAGTGCAATGTCTATGAAAATATCTATGACAAATAATTTGAAAAAATTGGCTCCAGCAGATGTTCAAATTGGTAAGTTTATAAATGTAACTGATTATGAGCATTATTCTGAAAAACAAATAGAAGATTCAAAAATTTCAATATATGATACACTTGAAAAATTAGGCTATGATGTAGATAACAAACTTAAAGATATAGTAAAACTTGATGTTTATAACTTTGATAATATTGACTTAAAAACCAGTATTGGATCTTACTATGATATTGCAAAGGATAAATATCCTTTAATGCCATACAATAAGAAGGAAAGTATTGTAAAGATAAGTGATTACAACAAAATTGCAAAATTGTTTGGACTAAAAGAATATACATTAAATGATGATGAATATTTTATTGTTGCTAATTATTCAGAATATGTAGAATTCAGGAATGAGGGACTTAAGGTAGATACAATACTTAATATAAATGAAAAGGAATTAAAACCAAAATATGATAGTTGTGTAGAAGGTTTTATTGCAATGAATTCAACATATTCAAATATGGGAGTTTTTGTTGTTCCTGATAATGCAGTAAATGATTCAATGAAAAAATATGAATATTTAACTGCTAATTATAATGTTACAGATATAAATGAGAAAAATCTTTCGGAAAAAGAGTTAAGTGAAATTTGCAAAGAAAATTCTAATAATACTGTTATTGATTTTGATTCTAAAATGGTAATTAAAGAAAATAGTATTGGACTAGGTGCAATGGTTACATTTATAGGATTATACTTAGGTATTATATTCTTAATTTCTTGTGCTGCAATTCTAGCACTTAAAGAATTATCGGAATCAAGTGATAATGTAGAAAAGTTTAATATGCTAAGAAAAATAGGCGTAGATGAAAAAATGATTAATAAAGCATTGTTTAGACAAATTGGTATATTTTTTATGTTTCCGTTATTAGTTGCAATTATACATTCTGTATTTGGAATTAAATTTTGTAATTTTTTGTTAAGTTCCTTTGGAGCCGCTAATTTAGTATCATCAATAATTGGTGTTGCAATATTTATTGTTGCAATTTATGGAGGATACTTCTTAGTAACTTATATTTGCAGTAAAAATATAATTAAGGAAAAATAATATATCTGATAAAACGATAAAAGAGGCTATTACAAGCCTCTTATTTTAATACTCCAATTTCTCTATATCAAATAATGGAGAGTCATAAAAATCTTTAAGTTCTATTTTTAAAGTTTTACATATTTTAAAGATAATTGTAGAACTTGGATTATCTACATTGTTTGCCAATAATGCCCTTAATGTTGATGGCGCAATAGCAGATAATTCAGCAAGTTTATTTTGAGTGTAATTATATTTGTTACATAATTCAAGTATTCTTAAAGTAATTGCTTCTTTAAATAACATTTTAAAAACCTCCTTAACACTACAAAAATTCTAGCAGAAATCGGTTGAAATTATACGCCGATATCGAAATGATGGAAATAAATGGATTTGGAGGAGTAGTAAGAAATGTTTGAAGAATTATTAATATCAGTACTATTTATTATTGTTTTAATTATTTTGTGCATAATTTCTAATTTGTATTCAAAAAAGGAAGGGAAAAAAGAAAAATATATAATGTTAAGGAATTCAATTAAAGAAGATTTAAAAGAGAACTTTATATCGGAAGAAGAATACTGGCAATATAATAAAGAGTATAGTGATAAAATTAAAAAAATAAAAGAAGATATACAATTATATGAGGAGGAAAAAGAAACAATAAAAAATAACGATACTGATTGGATGAATATATTTAAAAAGAAAGAAAAAATAAATGAACTAAATAGATTATTGATAGATGAGTTAATTGAAGATATTGTTGTTAGTGAAGATGGTAATATAAAAGTAATATTCAAATATGAAGATAAATATTTTGAGGCTCTTGACTTTATAAATAAACAAAAATATGATATAATACTTTCAAGTTAAAAACGAAAAACGAATACTTTTTAGTTTTTTTTAAAATGATAGAATAGAAAGAAGTGATTAAAATGGATATGTATCAAAAAAGAAAAATCAGAGCTGAAATGAAAAATAACAATCAAGAAGAAAAGTTAACTAAAGTCGGAATTAACTGGTTTCCAGGACATATGGCAAAAACAAGAAGACAAATAGCAGAAGACTTAAAAATGATAGATGTTGTAGTAGAAATACTTGATGCTAGAATTCCGATGTCAAGTCAAAATCCAGACATAAGACAAATAACACAAAATAAAAAGAAAATAATAGTATTAAATAAATATGATTTATCAGACAAAAATAAAACTGAAAGATGGATAGAATATTTTACTCAAAAAGGTCAAAAAGTAGTATTAGCTGATTCTTTAACAGGAAAAGGAGTAAATGAAACGGTAAGACAAATACAAAAAGTGATGGAAGAAGACATGCAAAAGATGGCTGATAAAGGACGTATTGGAAGAAAAATAAGAGTAATGATTGTTGGAATTCCAAATGTAGGCAAATCATCATTTATAAATAGAATTGCCAAAAAAACATCAGCAGAAGTAGGAAATAAACCTGGGGTAACAAAGCAAAAACAATGGATAAGAATTAATGAAAAAATAGAATTATTAGATACTCCAGGTGTACTATGGCCAAAATTCGAAAGTCAAAAAGTAGCAATGAACTTAGCAATAACAGGAACAATAAAAGATGATATATTAGATTTAGTAGAGGTTGCCTATACACTAACTAAATTTATGCTAGAAAATTATAAGGAGAATTTATTGCAAAGATATTCTTTAGAAGAGAAAAAAATTGATGAAATTTTACAACAAGATCAAGCAGAAAATGAAAATATTTATGAAATAATGCAACTAATAGGAAGAAGAAGGGGAGCAATATTAGGCGGAAATATTGATGATGAAAGAACTGCAAAACTTATATTAGATGATTTTAGAAGTGGAAAATTAGGAAAAATAACATTAGAAATCCCAGAATAATTAATAAAGGAGTTTATAATAAATGGCAACCAAAAAAGTAATTATTGATAATAGAATGAGGCAAATAGAAAAACAAAAACTTCAAAATATGGGATTTGAGATTATAGAAGTTCAAACTAACCCCAATGTTTATACAGAAATATCATCACATGTAGATATTTCTGTATGTAAAATTGAAAATGAAATTATTGTAGAACCAACACAGAATATGAATAATATTTCTAATAAAATTTACGGAAAAGAAAGAATATCAGCAGAATATCCACATGATATAAAATATAATGTATGTATAATTGGAAAGAAAGCCATACATAATCTAAAATACACAGATGAGATTCTTAAGAAAGAATTGATTAACAAAGGTTTTGAACTGATAAATACAACACAAGGCTATACGAATTGTTCGATAGCTGTAATTAATGATAAATCAGCGATAGTAACAGATAAAGGATTAAACAAAATATTACAAAAACATGGTATTGAAACATTATATTTAAATAATGAATTAAATATAAAATTATTAAATGGAAACAAATATAGTAATAAAAAAGGTTTTATAGGAGGATGTATATCACGAATCGGTAATAAAATAATGGTATTTGGAGAACTAGAAAAAATTGATCCAGAAAACAAAATAAGAAAATTTATTCAAGAAAGAAATTTAGAAATAATAGATTTTAATGGACTGGATATAATTGACTATGGTGGTTTGATAGAGGTAGAATAAAAATGATACAAAAATATATAAAAATAAAAGATATAGAAATACCTATAAATATAAAAAATTATAAAAATTCAAAATCAATAAAAATGTATTTTAAAGCAAATGTTTTAAATATAACTAAACCAACTAGATTATCTGATAAAAGAATGATGGGAATTTTAAAGTTAGAAGAAGATGAATTGTATAATAAATATAAAAAGATAATGTCATCTGAAGTAAAATCAGTAAAACAATGGGAAAATGAAGAAAAAATTTTTTATAAAGGAAAAGAGTTTGATATTGTTAGGGAATATACTAAAAAGTTAGAAATAAATGTAAAAATTGAAGAAGAAAATAAAAGGTTTATTATAATAGTACCAGAAAATATTGATCAAGAAGTTATAAAAAAATCAGTTGATAAAGTTATAAAAAAAATATTCAAAAATAATACAGAGATTTTAATTGCTAAAAGATTACCATATTGGGCTGAAATAACAGGACTTAAGTATAATGAAGTAAAAATAAGAGATGCAATTACTAGATATGGAAGTTGTATGCCAAATAAAAGAAATTTATATTTTTCGTCAAGACTTATAATGTTGCCAATGGATAAAGTTGATGCAATTATAGTTCATGAGTTATGTCATATAAAATATAAATATCATAATAATGATTTCTATAATTTAGCTGAAAAATATATATCAAATTATATAGAAATCGATAAATGGCTAAAGAAAAATGGTGATAATATATTATTTTAAAAAATAAAGAGAAGCAAAGTAATGCTTCTCTTGTTTGTTTATGAAATTACCGAATAAAGTGCATTTTTATTGTTTTAGCCATGTATTTATCAGGACAATTTAAAACAATAAGATTTTTTCTTTCAATTGCTTTAATATGTAAAGAATGAGCTAATGCAAAAATTTCAGTTCTATAATGGTTAGACCAATCTCTTTCAGCAGAACAAAACTTAAATGTAACAATATTTTTTGTAGCTTTAATTTTAAGTTTTTTCTTATTTTTCATGTTAAGAAATTTAGAAAAAATTTTTACGTTCATCATTTTTTTCTCCTTTGTGAGTTGTCTTTCATAGACAAAAAACAAGGTACATTGTACCAACAAACAATGTAATATTATACTATATTTTACATAAAAATGCAATACATTGTTTAAAAATAATTGTAACACTACAATAAATTCTGAAGATAATAAAAAACTCAAGTACATCTTACGAGCTACTTGAGTTTTTTTTGGTGCAGATGGCCGGAATCGAACCGGCACGGTTTATTCAACCGCAGGATTTTAAGAATTTTATGCCATCTGCTTTTTACCATTAGATAACATCAATTAATCTCTTTTGATAATTAACCTAATTAGCTTCTCTGTAAGAGATTATAGCACAAGTATTGTTAAATATGCAATAACAAGCCAAAAACTTCTTTTCTAAAATTTTGAATTAAGTGTTAGAACTATGTTAGAACTTTTGATAGAATAACAGTATATCTTATTGTTGATATTTTACAATTTACAAATTTTACTAATTTTATTGAAATTCTGCCATTTTATGATATAATCTTTGTGTGGAGGATTATATATGAAATTAATTAACAAAAGTAATCTTACAAATGATACAGATAAAAATAATTTATTAGAACAGTATAAATCTTATATAGAATCTGCCGATAAAATTAGTGATAGAAGAATAAGTGTAAATACATTTTTTATCACATTAAATTCGGCATTAATAACGGTAATGACTATATTTTTTTCTAATACATCGTTATTATTACTTTTAGCATTTTTAGGTATTATTTTTTCCATCTTGTGGTTCTTAAACTTGAAAAATTACAAACAAATTAATAGTTGTAAATTTCATATCATACAAGAAATAGAAAAATATTTGCCTATCAACTTATATAAAATTGAATGGAACATTCTGACTAAAACAAAATCCAATAAAAAATATGTACCAGTAAGTATGTTGGAAATGTTTTTACCATTTATTTTTATAATTACTTACGTTTCAATTATAATATATTTTTTAGTTAGTAAAATTCAAATTACTATAACTATTAAATGACAATGAAAGGAGGATTAATTATGCCTAGTTTGAAAACTTATGATTTATTTATTAGCCATTCTTGGGACTATAATAGTGAATATTATTCTTTAGTTGAAAAATTAAAAGAATATCCTAATTTATATTTCAGAAATTATAGCGTTCCAGAACACGATGCTCTAAATACTAAAACAAATGCTCAATTAGAAGAGGCCTTATATATGCAAATAAAACCTGTAAATGTAGTTATTGTATTAGCTGGTATGTATGTAGATTATAGAAAGTGGATTCAAAAAGAGATTGAAATTGCACAATATTATAACAAACCTATTATAGCAATTAGACCTAGAGGAGCAGAAAGAATGCCACAAGAACTATCAAATGTTGCCAATACAATAGTAAATTGGAACATCGATTCTATTGTATCAGCTATACGCAACTATTCTTTATAAAAAATTCACGTAAAAAATAATTAATAACATTAACAACAAAGTCCGTTTGTAGAATAAAAATCTACAAACGGGCTTTTTTGTTGTGCAAAAGAGAAATGCAACACCTCTTAAAAAGTGTTTGGTGTGATGAGCCGATGCTATAAAGTTCATTCGTATTTGTATAAGCAGTCTAATTATACAAAGTGCGTGAGTGAGATTTTAGAACACAGACTCACAATAATAAAAGAGTATTCGGTGGCATATCTTGGTGTGGATTTATAATTGTAAAAAGTTTGGACAAGTATGAACAAAGATACTTTAGTAGTATCAACAATTATAGTAGCAAAAGCTACTTACTAGACTACCTATGAAACGAGGCGAACGACCGACGGTTTCTACTTATATAGGTGTAATAATTCTATTTTTTATAAATGGGATTATTACACCTTTTCACTTTAGCTCACTCACTCTGGTTTCTGCTTTGAATTGCTAAAGTGAATACCAAAAAGCATAAGTGCTTTTTGGTTGTGAGTAAAAAAATTATTTTTTTGCTCACATTCATAAAAATTGCGATAAGCAAATTTTTATGCAAAACCTAAAATGCAGATAAGCAATTTTAGGTTTTATGGGTGTGGGGTTGCCTAACCCTGCCACACAGACAAACTTTGTTTGTCTAGTGTGTTAGACATTGAAACAATATCTCGAGCAAAGAAGGAGGTGCAAGGAGATATGAGTTATGCTATTGTAAGAAATGAAAAATTAACACGAGCAGAAGTAAATGGAAAAGGAACTCATAATGATAGAAAAGCAAAAAATCATACTAATAAAGATATTAATCCTACAAAAACACACTTAAATTATTACATTAAGAAAAATGAACTAACATATACCAAAGAATTTGATAAATATTTAAAAGAAAATAATTTGAAAGGTCATCTTAGAAATAATAGTATAATAATGTGCCAAATGATATTTACATCAGACCAAGTATTCTTTGATAAAATAGGAGAAAAAGAAACAAAAAGATATTTTGATGAATGTTATAAATTTATTTGCAATTATAAAAATCTAGGAGAAAAAAATATAATATCAGCAGTGGTACATTTAGATGAAGGTGTACCACATATGCACTTAATGTTTGTTCCTGTTGTTCATACCAAAGACAAAGATGGAAACGACATTGATAAAATTTGTGCAAGAGATTTTTGGAAAGGTCGAGACAGTTATAGAAAATTACAGGATGCCTACTTTAATCATGTAAAATCAAAGGGTTTTGATTTAGAAAGAGGTATGTTTGTAGAAGATACTGGCAGAAAACATTATACAGTTGAAGAATATAAGAAAATTACAAATTATGAAAATACTAAGAAGGTTTTAAAAGAAATTAAACTAGAAATCCCAGAAGTTCCAAATATAAATGAAATTAGTAAATTTTCAATAAAAAGAGATGAGAAGATACTAAAAGAAATCATAAAACCTAAAGATGATTTAATTAAAGAATTATATAAAGATAATTTATCATTGCATAGAGAACTATCAAAACAATACAAAGTTGTTGATGAGGCTGTAAAATATCAAAAAGAAAGAGAAAAAATACTTGCTGATAATGAAGAATTACACAATACTGTTAAAAATTTGGAACATAAATACAAAATAAAAAGCAATAATCTTGATTTTGACTTTAATAACAGGAAAAAAGAATTAGAGGAAGAATTTGAGAAAAAATCTTACAATTTAGAATATGAATATAAAGGCAAATATCGTAAATTAGAAAAAGAAAATAATCGTTTACAAAAAATTATTAATAAGTTTTATAAAACGGTAGATAAATTTATAGTTTGGATTTGTCATAAATTTGGGATTGGAGAATCAAAAGAATTGATTAAAAACTTTCAAGAAGAAACTCATACTTTTATTGATCCTGTAAAACAATTAGAACATGAAGAAAGAGAAAAAGAATGGGATTTGGAAAGATAATTGTGAAAGAGGAGCTTTTAACTCCTCTCAATCTATTATATTTTAGATAATCTCTCATCCAATTTTTCAAATACTGTTTTTTGTGTTGTAGCTGACGCAAGTTCTACTGGTTTAAATAGTAAATTTGCTCTTTCTTCTTTTGAAACCATATCTCTTATTTTATTAATTTCATTTATACCATATTTTGCAATTTCTTTACATCTGTTTAAAGTTTTATTTTCATTCTCTGTAAATAATACATAATATAGTATAGATTTAAATAATATTTCGGCTGTTTCTTCGTAATATGAGTCATCATCAGTTCCTTCAATTATAATTGCATTAGTTACAAAATCAATATCTTTTTCATCTTTAATATAATCTAATATATTAACTCCTTCATTTATTGTTTGTAATAATTCTGCTTTAGTAGAAATATTTTTACCATTAACATTCATACACTTAAATACCTCTTTTCTTTTTATATAATTAAAATTTTAATAACTTAATAAATAAATTTGTCTGAACCTGAATATAATAACTGCTCTAATATATCTTCATTCTTTTCTAAACAAATCTTGATTGCTTCTATTGTTTGTTCTTTTGTTCCATTCGGCTCTACAATATAAGCATTTCTTCCGAATCTTTCTTTAAACAATTTTAGATACTTTTCAAATTCTTTATCATCTTCAGATAAATTAGTATTTTCAATATTATTCATATAATTAATAATATTTTCATCCATTTTTAACCTCTTTCATTATCATCATTAGATTGTTGGTTTTGTTCCATTTTTCTTCTCATTTGTGCCATTCTTTCTGGATCAGACATTCTTTGAATAGGTGGTAAATTTCTATATGCACCCAAATTGGTTAATTCATTTATAAAACTTTCTCTTGTTCTATTTGTTGTAGATGTATTTGTTTCTCTTATTTCTTGTGTAGGTGATGGTAATACATCTAATTGTTTATGAACAAACTTATCAACAAAAGATAAATTCATAAATAAATTATTTTTTTGTAAAAATTGTGCTACTTTTTGCTTTAATGTCAGTTTACTTTCATTTGGTTGTACTTCAATACTTTCTTGAACTTGCTCTTGTTTTTCTTCTCTTGCAGGTCTTATAATTTCTCCAAATTCATTTATAGAATAGCCTTCTGGAATTCTTACATCTTCTTGTTGTGGTATAGTATCTTCAGTTCTTCCAAATTGTCTACCTGTCATTTTTTCAATCATTTCTAATTTTTCAGTAAGATTAGGAATATTATTAAATCCTCCATTTCTAGTAACAGCTTCTTTGTGTTTATCTAAATATCTAACATTTGCAAATTCTTGTATTAGCCCTTGTGCACTTTTAAATACTAAATCAAATTTTTCTTTGCTTATATTTGGGTCATATAATTGTTCAAATGCTTGATTAAAATCTCTCCAAGCTCCATCTCCAAGATATTTATCAAATTCATTTTCAATAATACTAGAATCATTAAGTATTCCATAAAAAAATGTATTAGCAGGTACTTGACTTCCATCTTCTCTTGTTATAATAGCATCAATTTTTTGTTCTGCTAACTGTTCAAATGATATTTCTTTATCAAAATCGTTTCTCATTGAAACTGCAAGTAATTTGACTAAATCATCACATTTTTTATATGAATTAAATTCTGACAAATCTACTTTACCTGTTATAATGTCATCAGCTTTTACATTTTCTCTTATTGCTAATTGAGCAAGTAAATTTATTGCATTTTCTTGTATTTGTTCTCCATAAAATTTGCCTGTTTCTTCATTTCGTCTTATTAGTCCAGCAACTTGTCTTGAGTTTGATTTTTCATCATATTTTTGATGACTAGCATTTGAAGGATTTAGCATTAAGTGTCCCATTTCATGAGCTAACCTAAAATCAGCATTATGTCCTTGTATATCTGGATATCTATAAGCTAAATCATAAGTAAATTTTCCATTTTCATTACTTCTTTGTCTTACTTCACCTTTTGTTGTTGCATTTTCTGGATCATCATATATTAAAGATGTTTCATCATTAAAATATATATTTAAATTTTCTTCTGATGTATTTTCCATAAAATTTTGCATTGCTATCCCATCTTTACTTAATAAGTTAGCCATTTTTTCTCTTATTTTATCAACTCTTTGCAATTCTTGACTTATAACCTGTCTAGCTTGTCCTGAGTCTTTAGCATAAATAACATATTGCCCATTTCCAACTGTAAATTTTCCCATTTTTTCCTCTTTCCATAGTGTTATTTTAATATAAGGAATAAAATAGCACTGATAACTAATTGTACGAGTATAATTATTCTAGTAACTTTATATATTTTTTCAATCTTGTTTCTTCTCTTTTCAGCATCCCAGTATTTTCCAAAATGTACTTCTGAATGTTCTATATAATCATCAACATCATCAGTATAATTTCCTCTGCCTGTAGAATAATTGTATCCTGCATATTTTGTATCTGGTAACAAAGGTCTATATACTGATAAAATATACCAATATGAGAATACATTTCCTAATAAAATTGAGATAAACCACTGTCCAAATACTAAAATATTTTTGTTATTTAGGTATTCGGTAATAAAAGGAGAGAGCTTACTCATATTTAATTTTATTATGACATATAAAATGTAAGATAAAATGATTCCTACAGATATTGTAAAACATTGTGTTCTTATTTTTCTATGTTTCATAGTTTTATTATATCTGTCTTCATTATCTTCTAAAATATTCATGACTTCTGAATATAAATTATGTGCTTCATTTTCTTGGTTGGTAGTATCTACATCTATAGTAACATCAAATTCTCTAAAATATAATGAAACATTAATTTTATTATATATATCATTAATAGTATTATTTTGACTTTTGGTATAAAAACTAACATATAAATCTATAGATATGCTTTTTATTGTACTTGGCTGATTTAAGTTTCCGACAAACCAGTTATAATCACTTTCTTTTATATTTTTTCCATTTTTAAACTCTATTGTATAATTTATAGTTGTATTTCCATTTTCATATTCCCATTGTTTTTCTCCATAAGGAATATTCTTATTTTTATTTTGTTCTAATTCAAATTTTCTATCGTAATTTTCTTTGTAATCTTCTAAATGATTAGCAACTTTTACTATTGTTTCTAACGGTATTTGTTTATTTACTACTTTATTGTTCATAAAAAATCCTCTTTTCATAAGTTTATTATTCTATATTTTTTATACCATTACTGCTCAAAAATGTCAATGTTTATACGTTAAATTTCACGCATATTTTGTTTTCTTATTTGCTATACTGATTTTATAAATTTTCGTAAGAATAGGAGGGGTTATTATGACTTTGTTAGAAGCAACAAGAAAAAGAATTGATGAACTATGTAAAATAAATAATATGAATATAAATCAATTAGCAATAGCTTCTGGAATTAATCCCTCAACTATAAGAAGTATTTTTAAAGTTATAAAGAAAGCTCCTTCTTCTGATACAATTTACTATATATGTATTGGCTTTGGAATTTCTATAAAAGATTTTTATGATAGTAAATTATTTGAGTATTTAGATGATGATGATTAAAAAAATATAAATTTTTTTAAATAATGAATTTTTGAAAAACATTTGACATATAATAAAAAATATAGTATACTATATTTAGCTTAAGCAAGAGAATAAATCGAAGAACTTAAATGTTCACAGAGATATGTTGACCGCATATCTCTTTTTTTTGCAAAAAATAAAGGCAGTTGACCAGACTGCCTTTGATTAGTTTGTACTAATCTTGAGAATTTTGGTTTTCATCATCTTTACTATTACTAAGTAATAATAAAACAATTAATCGCCAAATTAAATCGAATGAACTCAAAATGTTCACCTCCTTCCACAAAGATTTCCTCTATGAAAAGGATGGATTTATTATACTTTAATTTTATTTTAAAAACAATGCTTTTTCTATAATTTCAATAATTATTTTTAATCTGTTTTATTTTTGTTTCTACTTTTATATACATTTGCTTGGTTTCTACATTGACTACTATCATATTCAGCTTTAGGGTTTTTTGCATAAAATACTTTACCACAATGTTTGCATATTTTTAAAGGATTTTTTTCACTGCAAAGCATAAATCCAAAAGCCATATCTATTGCTTGTTTTAAACAATTAGGTTGCCAAGAGATTTCTGGTGTATTTCCATACATGTTTATTTTATATGGTATTCCAGAAAAGTAATAATCATTTATAGTTGCTCTTGCTCTATATTCATCATAATCATTTATACTATTATTTGCTAAATCTACATATTTTTTGAATGTTTTATACATTTTTTTTGCATATTCAATTATCCAATCTATTTTTTCACAATAGAAACTAGAATAAATTAATTGATTGTTAAGAGATGTACGATTTAGCATTCTTTGCAAATCAGAATTTGTTTCTAGCTTCACTTTACCATTTGTTACTGTATAATTCATTTCATTATCTTTTGTGAATGGGAAAAACAAATCAAAATATTCTTTTGTTCTCATTACACAATTTTTATTAATAAAATTATTTTCTTTTAATGTTACCTCTTCATTTAATAGAAAATCTGCATTAATTGGTGCTTCAACCATAAAACCTAGTAAACCATATTGCTCTACAAAGAAATATGCACAAGTAAACTTAGTTTGATCATCTTCTGAATCTATACATATTCTTCCTATATTTAATAAATCCACCAATATTGAATCCATTTTACTGAACATATCATATAAATCCCTAATATTTATACTAGCCTCTGGGTTGGGAACCATATAGTATTCTTTTCCTTTATATTTTCCTTGATATCCACCATATCTCATATAAGAATATGCACTGTTACTTTTAAAATTAAATTCCATTATTGTATTCTCCTTAAAATTTTTAAATTTTTTATTGTAATATATTGACATATTACAATTATTACTTTATAATGGTGTCAAATATTAATAGTTGAAATATAATAATATATTACATCAATTAATATAAAATGTCAAGAGCTATACTTGTATAAAAAAGATGTAGACAAAAATTTTACCAAATTGATTGAAAGGTTGTGATGACTATAAATACAAAAAACTATATTCTAGACAAATATTATAATGAACACAAAAAACCAATTACTATAGCAAAGGAATTAGACGTTAATCCATCTTATATTACAAAAATAATTAAAAATGATACAAGATATATTCAAGAAAAAGAATATAGAATACAAATTAGCAAAGAAAATCGTAAAATTGCAAAAAGAGAATGGATTAGAAATAAAAGGCAAAATGAAAATGATAAACAATTATTTGAATTTGTTAAACAACAACATATTGAAGCAAGTAAAGAATTATCTTATTCTTTTGAAATAAGTGATTTAGCTTATAGAAAATGGAATTCAAGTGCATATCATAGAAATAGTAAAGGCAATCTAGTTATAGATAGAAAATTAAAAGTTGGTAGTGATGTTCCTAAATCAATAAATATGAATATTAAAATACCAACACAAAAATACAAGAAAAGATATTGTTATAGTATTTAATTAGTCCTATTGATAAATAGGTCTTTTTTTATTTTAAATCTTAAAGGAGGTGCTAAATATGGCTGATATGAAAGAATCTTATACTTTAATGTTTACAGACTACCCAGACATTGTAAATCTTACACAAATGAGAAAAATGCTAGGTGGAATTAGTAACTCTCTTGCGTATCGTATGTTAAGAGAAAAGAAAATAAAAAGTAAAAAAGTTGGCAGAGAATATAAAATTCCTAAAGTTAATGTTATCAAATATGTAATGACAGAACAGTAGGAATTTTTTGATTATCATGGTATAATAAACAAAATATCAATGATAAGTTAAATATAAACTGTTACAACGGAAAGGAGAAAAATGATAACAGGTAGCTTACAAAAAAAGAAAGGACTGTATTATGCAGTTTTAAATTTATATGATGACTATGGAAAAAGAAAACCCAAATGGATTCCAACTGGTTATACTATAAAAGGAAATAAGAAAAAAGCTGAAGAAAAACTAGAACAATTTAAAATTGAATATGAGCAAAAATCTAAAATAAAATTAAGAGATCCAAACATATATGATAAATATAAAAATATTTTATTTTGTGATTATATGTTAGAATGGCTAGAAAAGCAAAAAGGAAAAGTCGAACAAACAACATATATAGGTTATGAGCAAGTTATTAAAGGTAGATTATATAAATACTTTAAAGCTAAAAAAATTAAATTAGTCGATTTAAAACCTAAACACATTCAAGACTTTTTTGATTTACTATTTGCTGAAGGTCTATCTGGAAATACAGTAAAACATTATAGAGCAAATATTAGTAAAGCTCTAAAAAGTGCTGTTATTACAGAAATAATAGATAGTAATCCTGCTACTAAACTAGAAACAATTAAAACTAAAGAATATACAGCTGATTATTATACACAAGATGAGTTATTAAATCTAATGGAAATTATAAAAAATACAACTATTGAATTACCAGTAATAATTGCAGGTGTATATGGATTAAGGCGTGAAGAAGTCATAGGTATTAAATGGAATGCTATTGATTTCAAAGCTAAAACATTAACGATTAGGCACACTGTAGGTCGTGGTAAAATTGATGGTGTTACACAATTTATTTTCAAAGATAGAGCTAAAAGCGATTCAGGTTATAGGACTTTGCCTTTATTTGATTTTATAGCAAATTTACTAAATTCTTATAAAGAAAAATATGATGAATATAAAAAATTTTATGGCAATACTTATTGCAATGATTATAAAGACTATATTTGTTTAATGCAAAATGGAGAATTAATGAAACCTGGATATGTAACACAAACTTTTAGTAAAATATTAGATAATAACAATCTACGACACATTAGGCTACATGATTTAAGACATAGCTGTGGTACTTTATTAATTCAAAATGGTGTACCAGTTAAAGATATACAAATATGGCTAGGTCATTCTAATTTCCAAACTACGCTAAGATATGCCCATGCAGATATAGAAAATAAAAAGGTATCTGCAAATGTAATTGAAAATAAACTTGCATTAGATACAAAAGATACAAAAAAAGAACAAATTACCAAACTCGCTATTTAGGTAATCTGTCTTAAAAAATATATTTCTAACTATTTATAAAAATTCTAATTTTGGAAAAGTGTTAGAACTTTTGTTAGAACTTTGCACATTTTTTATAAATTAAAACCTCAAGCATATCTTGCGAACTACTTGAGGTTCTAATGGTGCAGATGGCCGGAATCGAACCGGCACGGTTTATTCAACCGCAGGATTTTAAGTCCTGTGCGTCTGCCAGTTCCGCCACATCTGCATAAATATAAACTGGCTTATGTCTTACGACAATGATTATTATAAGACAATTGTGAATATTTGTCAATAGAAAAAACAAAAAAACTAAAAAAAATTTTAAAAATGAAAAATAAGGATTATACATTGCAAAAAAAGAATACAAATGATAAAATAAAAATATATAAATATAAAATTAGGAGGAATAAAAATGGGATTAATAAAAGCAGCAGTAAGTGCAATAGGAAGTACTTTACATGATCAATGGAAAGAAGCAATCAGATGTGAAGAAATGGGAAATGATATACTAATGATGAAAAAAACAACAAAAAATGGAGTTATATCAAATGGAAGTACAATAATAGTAGGACAAGGTCAATGTGCTATTATATATGATAATGGAAAAGTAATAGATGCAACAGCAGAAGAAGGATATTATAAATTTGATACATCATCTACACCATCAATGTTTGAGGGTGAATTTAAAGGAATGTTTAAAGAAATGTGGGAAAGATTCACATATAATGGAGCTTCAAGTAAGCAACAAGCAGTATTCTTCTTTAATATAAAAGAAATTATAAATAATAAATTTGGAACACCAACACCAGTTATGTATGATGATTGGTCACATGCAATTCCAAATCAAATGACAGGAGAGCTTTTACCATTAGCAGTTAATATAAAATGTTTTGGGAACTATACATTTAAATTAACAAATCCAGCTACATTTATGAGTGAAATTGCAGGAATGAGTGAAGTATATAAAAAAGATCAATTATTAGAACAAATGAGAAGTGAAGTAATGGACTCATTTGAAAAAGTATTAAATGAATTAGGATATGTTAATAAAATTCCTGTACGTGCATTACCAAGTCAAAAAGCTAAAATAAAAGAAATTATGGCTCAAGATAATTTTGATAATAGAATTAAAGGAAGAGGAATTTCAATAGAAGGATTTAACATAGAATCAGTAACATTAGATGATGCATCACAAGAAAAAATTAATAATTATGAATTAAGTTCAAATGCATATATGCAACAAGGAACAATGGTTGGTGCATATGCTCAATCAATGAAAGATGCAGCTAATAATGCAAATGGCGCAACAACAGGATTTATGGGAATTGGAATGGCTAATATGGCATCAGGAGGTGTAATGGGAAGTGCTACTACAGCTCCTTGGCAAAATACAAGTAATTCATCAGTAAACAATAATAGTTCAACATCAGATATGTGGGAATGTCCAAATTGCAAGAAACAAGTAAAAGGAAATTTCTGCCCAGACTGTGGACAAAAAAAGCCTGAAAAAGTTTTTTGCTCTAATTGTGGTAAAAAAGTAGAAAATGGTGCAAAGTTTTGCCCAAATTGTGGAAATAAGTTAAACTAAAGGAGAAAAACAAATGAAGATTACAGTAGGTAACAAATGTCCAAGTTGTGGTGCAAATGTAAAATTTAATCCAACAACACAAAAATGGGATTGTGAATATTGTGGTAATTCATATGAAATAGGGGAGTTTGAAAAGCAACAAGAAAAAGAAACAAAGGAAAATTTAGATTTTGAAATAGACGAATATACATGCCCTAATTGTGGTGCAACAGTTGTTACAGATGCTAATACTGTTGCAACATATTGTGTATATTGTGGAAATACTACAATTATGAAAAATAGACTTCAAGGTGAGTTTAAGCCAGATAAATTAATTCCATTTAAAACAACAAAAGAAGAAGCAATAGAAGAATTTAAAAAGAATGTAAAGAAAAGATTGTTTGCACCATCTGACTTTCATGATGAAAAAAACATAGAAAAAATAACAGGTGTATATATACCATTTTGGCTTTATGATAGTCAAATGAATGGAAATATACAATCTAGGGCAACTCAAATAAGAAGATGGAGTTCTGGAAATTATGATTATACAGAAACATCAACATTTAGATGTACAAGAAGTGGAGAATTAGAGATAGAAGATTTACCAGTAGACAGTTCAACTAAATTCAAAGATGAAATAATGGACTCAATAGAACCATATAATTATAGTGAATTTAAACCATTTAATAGATCATATTTATCTGGTTTTTTAGCAGAAAAATATGATTTAAATAAAGATGAAGTATATGATAGGGCAAAAAATAGAATGGAAAATACAATGGTAGATGAATTAAAATCTACAATAAGGGGGTATAATTCAGTAACTGTTGATAATAGTGATGTAAATATTAATAGTGGAGAAGTTGAATATGCATTATTACCAGTATGGATGTTAAATATAAAATTTAAAGAAAAAATGTATACATTTGCAATGAATGGACAGACAAAAAAAGTTGTAGGAACAGTGCCAATGGATAGTGGAAAAGTTATAAAAAAAGGTATACTATTTTTTGGAATTAGTTTTATTTTATTTTTTATATTTAATTTAATGAGGGGAATGATGTAAATGAGAAAAAAATTTAAATTTTTGACAGTATGCATAATTTTTATAATTATACTTGGATTTGGAAAAGCCTATAATGTATATGGATATACAAAAAAAACAAATGTGTTGGAAGATAATTCACAAACTTCATATGCAAAAGATAAAACACCAAGTGTTGATAATACATTAAAGATATATGATTATGCAAAATTAATACCAGATGACAAAGAAAAAGAAATTTATAATATGATTAAGAAATTTATTTCAAAGTATAATATGGATATGGCTATTGTTACAATAAATGAAAATCCAAAAAGTAGTTCAATGGGTTACGCAGATGATTTTTATGATTATAATGATTTTGGTGTTGGGGTAAATAAAAATGGTTTATTGTTTTTAATTGACATGGATAATAGAAAGATGTGGATTTCAACAACTGGAAAAGCAATAGAAATATATAATGATAAAAGAATTGATGCTATTTTAGATTATACATATGATAAAATTTCTAAAAAGGATTATTCTGGATGTGCAGAACAATTTATAAAATATGCAACATACTTTGCTAAAAAGGGAAGAAATGGCGGAGATACAATAATATCTACATCAAAGATGATAAAAAGTTCTTTGATATGTAGTTCAATAGCAACAGCAATCTTTATAATTATCGGAGTGTGTTCACATAGAAAACCACAAAAAAACAGAGAGGCTAGTAAGTATATTTCTAAACCATTAAAATTGACAGAACAAACAGATCAGTTTTTAGACAAACATGTTTCACAAACAAGAAGAGTAGAAAGTAGTTCATCTAGTGGAGAAAGTAGTGGAAGCTCAACACATTCTGGAAGTAGTGGAACATCTCACGGTGGAGGCGGAAGAAGTTTCTAATATAAAAAAGTGATTTTATAAAATAAAATCACTTTTTTAGTTTACATTTTCAAAAAATAATGATATAATATGCAAAGATTATAAAGAAAATCCATAGAAAAAGCAAAGTAGATATATTGTAAAATATTACAGAGAGAATGGTAAAGATGAGAACCATTTATATTAAATATATTGAAATTTCACTTTTGAGGTCTTTTTTTCAAAGCAAAAAGCAAGTAGAAAGAAGCGGTAGAACCGTTAAAACTATAAAGAGGTTAATTAGGCGAGCTTATAGAGAGATATTATGCATAAGTAAGCCATTAATAAAATTAGGTGGTACCACGAAAGAGCCAATCGTCCTAAAAAATAGGAAGATTGGCTCTATTTACGTTTGGTATAAAAAGGAGGAAATAAAAATGCAAAGCAAAATTGACGAAATTAAAAAATTAGCAGAAGAAAAAATATCAAAAATAAAAAATTCACAAGATTTACAAGAATTAAAAGTACAATTCTTAGGAAAGAAAAGTGAATTATCAAATTTATTAAAAGGATTAGGAGCATTAACAGCAGAAGAAAGACCCAAAGTAGGAGCATTAGTAAATGAAACAAGAAAAGAAATAGAAGAAAAACTATCAATTGCTGAAGAACAAATAAAATCAAAAATGTTAGAAGAAAAAATAGAAAAAGAAACAATAGATATAACATTACCAGCAACAAAAATTCAAAGAGGAAGTAAACATCCAGTAAATAGAGTAATAGAAGAAATAGAAGATTTATTTGTATCAATGGGATATGATGTAATTTCAGGACCAGAATTAGAAACAGATGAATTCTGTTTTGAGAGATTAAATTTACCAAAAGGACATCCTGCAAGAGATATGCAAGACAGTTTTTATATAACAAATGAATATTTATTAAGAACACAAACATCAGCTGTTCAAGCAAGAACAATGCTAGCAAATACAGAAAAAACACCAATAAGAATGATTTGTGCTGGAAAAACATATCGTAGAGAAGATGATGCAACACATTCACATCAATTTGGGCAAGTAGAAGGACTTGTAATAGATAAAAAAGAAAGACATGTATCACTTGCAGACTTAAAAGGAACACTTGAAATATTTGTAAAGAAATTAATAGGAAAAAATTGTGAATTAAGATTTAGACCAAGTTATTTTCCATTTACAGAACCATCTTATGAAGTAGATGTAAGTTGTTTCAAATGTGGTGGAAAAGGATGTAGTTTATGTAAGCAAACAGGCTGGATAGAAGTTTTAGGAGCTGGAATAGTACATCCAAATGTATTAAAAATGAATGGATATGATCCAGAAGAATATGGTGGATTTGCATTTGGAACAGGACTTGAAAGGTTAGCAATGTTTAAATATGGAATACCAGATATGAGATATTTATATTCAAATGATATTAGATTCCTAAGCCAATTTGACAGAAAGGACGAAGAATAATTCGTAGATAAATAGAGATATAAAAGAACTTTAGTATTATGTGTGCTTTTGAAAAAAGCAAGAAAGGAATTGAATAAAAATGAAACTAAGTACAAACTTTTTAAAAGACTATATAGATATAGATGTAGATGTAAAACAATTAGCAGAAGATATGACGAGAGTTGGAAATGAATATGATTCAGCAAGTAACTTAATAAATGCAACAAAATTGGTTATAGGACAAATTACAGAATGTGAGCCACATCCAGACTCAGACCATTTACATTTATGCAAAGTAAATATTGGAACAGAAGTATTAGATATAGTATGTGGTGCTCCAAATGCAAGAACAGGATTAAAAGTAATAGTAGCTTTAGATGGTGCAGTATTACCAGAAAAAACAATAAAAAAAGGAATGATAAGAGGTCAAGAATCAAATGGAATGTTATGTTCAATAGCAGAATTAGGACTTGAACATAAATTTTTAAAACCAGAGGATTCAGAAGGAATAGCAGAATTAGGAGAAGATGCAGAAATTGGTGGAGATCCAATAAAATATCTTCAAATGGATGATGGTGTAATAGATTTTGAATTAACAGCAAATAGAGGGGATTTATTAAGCATTTTAGGAATGGCTTATGAAGTAGGAGCAATTTATGATAAAAAAGTAAAAGATGTTGATTTAAAACACAAAGAATCAGGGGAAGATATAAACAAAACATTAAAAACAGAAGTAAAAACAGCAAATTGTTCAAAATTATTAGTAAAGAAAGTAGAAAATGTAAAAATAGAAGAAAGCCCAATATTCATAAAAAATAGATTAATTGCATCTGGAATAAGGCCAATAAACAATGTTGTAGATATTAGTAATTATGTAATGTTAGAATTAGGTCAACCATTACATTTCTATGATGCTGATAAATTAGGAAATAAACTAGTAGTAAGAATGGCAGAAGATGGAGAAAAATTAACAACATTAGATAATGTTGAAAGAACATTAACAAGTGAAGATATAGTAATTGCAGATGCTACACATGGTGTTGGTCTTGCAGGAGTTATGGGAGGACTTGAAACAGAAGTAGAACCAGATACAAAAAATATCATAATAGAATCAGCAATTTTTGATTCAGTAAAAGTAAGAAAAACGTCAAAGAAAATAGTAAGAAGTGAAGCAAGCAACAGATTTGAAAAAGGATTAGATCCAGAAAGAACAACAATGGCAATTGAACGAGCTTGTAAACTATTAGAAGAATATGCTGGAGGAACAGTTGTAACAGGAACTGTAGAATATGACAAAACAAATAATAAAGAAAAAGAAATTGAAATAACATTTAAAAATATAAATGATGTGTTAGGAACAGTTATACCTAATGAAGAAATATTAAATGTATTTAGAAAATTAGGATTTTCTTACAAAGTAAATGGAGAAACAATTAAAGTAACAGTTCCAACAAGAAGATTAGATATATCAATAAAAGAAGATTTAATTGAAGAAGTAAGCCGTATATATGGAGTTGACAATATAGAAGGAAAATTGCCAATTGTTCCAATGAGAAAAGGAAGCTATGATAAAACACAAAGAGAAATTAGAAATAAAATGATAGCATTAGGATTAAAAGAAACATTAACATATGTTTTAATAAATGATAAAGAAGTAAATGGATATACATTAGATAAATTTGAACCATTAAAATTATTAGATCCAATAACAGAAGATAGAAATACATTAAGATATAGTATGATACCATCATTGTATAAAGTATATGAGTATAACAAAGCAAGGGAACAAAAAGATATATCAATATTTGAGATTGGAAAAGGATTCTATAAAAAAGGCGAAGTATATGGAGAAGATACAAAATTATGTGTATTAATGTCTGGAAAATACTCAACAGGATTAAACAATAATAAAACTGTAGATTTTTATGTAATAAAAGGAATTGCAGAAGAAGTACTTGATTACCTTGGATATGCAGGAAGATATAGTTTTATGAAACAAGAGATGCCAAAAGAAATGCATCCAGGTCAAAGTGCAATGATAAATGTAAATGGTTCAAATATAGGTATGATAGGAAAAATACATCCAAGTGTAACCAAAGATGATGTATATGTTCTTGAAATCAATTTAGATGAATTGTTTACAAAAAAAGTAGGAAAGATGAAATATAAGGAATTTTCAAAATTTCCAAGTATTAATAAAGATATAGCACTTGTAGTTGATAAAAAATCAGTATCAAAAGATATTGAAAAAGTAATTAAATCAGCAGGAGGAAGCCTACTTACAAATATTGAAGTATTTGATGTTTATACTGGTGTTGGAGTTGGAATTGACAAAAAATCAATAGCATATTCTTTAACATTTTCAGATATGAAGAAAACATTAACAGATGAAGAAATTAATGGATTAATGGACAAAATAATTGATGCAGTATCTAAAAAATGTGGTGCAGAACTTAGAAAATAATATAAATTGGGCATGAACAAAGGAAAACTATGTTGCTTTGTTCAAATTCCTTAAATAGAATGGAGGAATAAATGGAAACAATAAAAACATTTATCGAAGGCATAAAAGCAAAAGATATAGCAGATATATTTATATCAATAGCAATTTTGGTGATATTTTTCGTATTAAGCATATGGCTTCCAAGATTATTATTAAAAATTTGGAAGGTAAATGAAAAAGATAAAAAAGTATTAAAAGAAAATGATACATATAAAGGATTAAGAAGTATATTTTTATGTTTTGGAATATATTTAGCATTAATAATATTAGCATTACCAGCAACTGCGATGGCATTTTGCATAAAATTAATAAGGGTTGCAGTTATATTAAGTATTGCTAAAATATTGGTTGGAATGATATCACCAACATCAAAATTAATGAAAAAAGTAAAAGGCAATGAGAAATTACAAGAAAATCAAAAATTAATCCAAACAGGGACAAAACTTTTAAAAGTATTAATTTATATTGTTGCTGGATTTATGATTATATCAGAATTTGGATATGATCTAAATGGTATAATCACAGGTCTTGGTTTAGGAAGTGTTGTAATTGCATTAGCTGCTCAAGAACTAGTAAGTAATTTGTTAAGTGGAATGGCAATTGCCTCAGAAAAACCATTTGAAATAGGTGACTGGGTAACTATTGGAGATATATCTGGTACGATTGTTGATATTAAATTTAGAAGTATAAAAATAAAAACAGTAGAAAATACAACAGTTACAATTCAAAATACAAAAATATTATCAGAAGCAATAATAAATAGTGCAACAATAAATGCAAGAAGAATAGAAATGACTCTAAGATTACCATTAGACACAAGTTCAGAAAAAACAGAAGAATTAATGAAATCAATAAGAAATATTTTAGAAAGTATGCAAGAAATAAATAAAAATACAATTCAAATAAATGTAACAGAAATAGGAGCAGAAGCAATAATAATAAAAGTATTCTTATATACAAATATTGTTGATTATGATAAATTCTTAACATTTAGTACAAAGCTTAATTTAACAATTATGAAACTTCTTGAAGATAAGAGAATAAAACTAGCTAATCCAAGTGCAGATATTTATTTTTCAAGAAAATAATTTGCATTAATGGAAGGGTTATAAATATGAAAGCAAAAGAATTATCATTAAAAGAAAAAATAGGGCAAATGGTTATGATTGGTATGGATACTAATTACATAACAGATCGAATTAAAAATATGATAATAAATTATAAAATTGGTGGAGTAATTTTATATAGAAAAAATTTTTCTACATATTCAGAGATGTTAAAACTAATTAGAGAATTAAAAGAGTTAAATAAAAATAATCAAATACCATTATTTATAGCAATAGACCAAGAAGGTGGAAGAGTAAATAGAATGCCAAAGGAGTTGAAAAATTTACCTTCTGCCAATGTGATTGCAAATGTTGGGGGAGAAAAATTAGTAAAAGAAGCTTCTGAAATAACAGGAGAGTTATTATACAAATCTGGATTTAATTTGAATTTTGCACCAGTATTAGATTTAAGAAGATATGAAAAACAAAAAGTTATTGGAGATAGAAGTTTTGGCTATGATAAAGAAAAAGTATCTGAGTGTGGTATTGCCGTGATGAAAGCATTACAGAAAAATAATATTGTTTCTGTTGTAAAACATTTTCCAGGTCATGGTGCAACTAAACAAGATTCACATTATTTTTTGCCAGTAATAAATATTCCAATGAAAAAAATTGAAGATGAAGATGTGTACCCATTCTCACAAGCAATACAGAATGGAGCAGATGCAATATTAGTAGGACATTTATTAATTCCTAAAGTGACCGGAATATATCCAGCATCATTGTCAAGAAAATTTATTTGTAAATATATAAGAAAAAAATTTAGATATAATAGATTAATAATTACAGATGATCTAAAAATGAGAGCTATAAAATTGTTTTATGGACCAGATTTAGCTGTAAGAAAAGCGTTTGAAGCGGGAAATGATATTATTGTATTTAGATTTAATAAAGATGAAGAACAACGTGTGTTAAACAATATAGTTCAATTAGTTGAATCTGGAAAAATAAAAGAAAATAGAATTGATAGAAGTGTTAACAGAATTATAGAAATAAAGGAAAAATATGATATTTCTGATAAACAAAATTTTGAAGGTGTTAATGTAGATAAAATTAATGAGAAAATAATAGATATTAGAAAAAAATGTAATATTGAAAACACATAGATATATATTCTATGTGCTTTTTTTTGTATATTTGCAATTTTACATAAAATATGCTATAATAAATAGTAGCATGGCAAACGGCCATAGCTGAAAACAACTGACGAAAGTCACAAAGCCCAATAATAAAGGGCGGAGAGGAAAAACATTATGATCGAATACAAGAAGAAGTCCTATGCACCTGTTAACAGCTAAGCTGTAACCAAGAAGAGAGTTCAAAGAAGTAAAATTCAGAGAGCTCTCTTTTTGGTTTTATTATTTCTCATATCAATTGACAACATGTAAATGTAAGTGTATAATATTATAGCAATTCTGTTTTGGAATTGATATTCAACATTTACAATTAGAAAATTGGAGGAAAACAACTATGGTAGCTGCAGTAGTAATTGGATTAATTGTTTCGGTAATTGATGTATTAGTTTTGTTAATTATTTATTTTTTAGTTAATAATTCAAAAATCAGTAATGAAGAAAAGAGAAGATTTAATAAAAAAATATTTGGGAGTGAAGTTAAAGAAAAAATAAGAAACATTGTAATAATTGTATTTATTAATTTACTAATAGAGTACTTTATTTACAGTTTAGTATTTTTCCAAGGACCAAATTCTTGGAGAAAATATGAATATGAAGGTACAAAAATTTATTATTCTAGTGAAAAAATCGAAATTTCGCCAATGACAACATTTGTTTTTGAAGAAGAAAAAGAGGAAAAACAGTATATTGTTGTTGAATATGAGGAGAAAATAAAATTAACAGATAAAGCACCATTAAAAAAACTGTTTGATTTCTTAAATATAGAAGTGAAAACAGGAAAAGTTGAGTATCATATAACATCCGTATATTAAGGATAAGAAAAAATAAGAAAAGAATTTTTTTGGAATTCTTTTCTTATTTTTTGAATAATATATATAACAGTAAAAAACTTTACATAATCGTTGCAAGATGAAAGAAAATATGATATAATTTTTTTTAATACTTTTTTATGAAAGGATTAGAATATGATTAATAAATTTTATTTAGATAAAGAAAAAGATATTATTGTTAACTTAAAAAAAACAGATGCTGATGAAATTACATATATATTAGAAACACCAAATCACAATACAGGAAATCTAATAACAAATTTAGCAAAAATTTGTGGACTTCAAATACAAAAAAATAATAAAGATATGAAAATAATAATAGGAAAGATACTTGCAAGTATAAATAGTAACAATGAAGAAGTATATATATTTAGATTAGGTGGAATAAAGATTGCAAATATATATGAAGACAGAATAGAAATAAAAGCAAAGATACCAGCAATAACCAAAACATTTATGTCACAAACAAAAAATTATAATTTGCCAATAGAAAAAACAATCGTAAAAACATATATATTAAAAAAATCAAAATTCAGAACAGATTTGCATACACATATGAATGCAAATTTATTTCCAGATTGTTTAATTGCATTAGGAATAGTACATCAAATAAGATATCCATTATATTATATAAAAAAATTAAATTTAAAACTTAGCAAAGATCAAGAAGAAAAGATTTATAAACAAAGAGAAGAAGTTGAAAAACAATTTATAAATAGCAAATTACAAGGAAAGTATAAAATAAGAAAAATAGATGACAATACATTTATAAATTTTGCTGATTTTATATTAAATAATTTAGAGAACGCAGAATATAATATTGAAAAAATAAGGAATAGTTTGGCAATTATGAAAGATGGACAAGCTGTATTTACTAATTTAGAGAAATGTTATATTTATAGATATATTTTTGCGAAGGGAATTGAGTCTCAGAAAAAAATAAATTTAAAAGAAGAACTAATAAACAAAATTCCAGAAATAGATATAAAAAAATATGTATGCCAAATGCTAAAAGATAAAACAACAAATAGCATATATAAAAATAACACATTAAGACAAGATAAATTGTTATGGATAGCTAGAGAGTACCAAAAGCAAGGAATAAAATATGTAGAAATAACAGATACTGATTTAGCAAAAAATGGAGAACCAGCAATAAAAATGTTAGAAGAAATACATTCAATAATGCCTTTAATAGAAAAAGAAACAGGAGTACAAATTAGATTTTTAATAGGAATCAGAAGAATTCCATTAACAATTATTAAAGATCAAAAAACTAGTAATACCTATTTAAGAGAAAATATTAATGTACTAAGAGCTGTTGCAAAAAGTCCATATGTAGTTGGAAGTGATTTTATCGGAGAAGAAATAAATGATATATCAGATTTACAACCAGCAATAAAAGAAATTGTAAGATATATTAATGAAGAAGATAAAGATTTTACAATAAGAATACATGCAGGGGAAAATGATAGTTTAAGAAATAATGTTAGAAAATCTATAATGTGTGTGAAAGAATCATTAGAAAAAGAACAAGAAATGCCAAGATGCAGAATTGGTCATGGATTATACTCAGAAGATTTGAATACAGAATCTGGAAAAGAACTTTTAAAGTTAATGAAAGATACAGGAGTTGTAATAGAATTTCAATTAACATCAAATGTAAGACTTAATAATTTAAGTGATTTAAAAAATCATCCTATAAAAATATTTTTGAAAAATGGTATAAAATGTGTTCAAGGAACTGATGGTGGAGGAATGTATGGCTCAGACACATTTGATGAACAATTAGCACTCCAAAATTTATTAGAACTTTCAGATGATGAATTTGCTAAAATGAGAGAAGTTGAAGATGAAATAACAACTAAGAATAATATATATTTTATGCAAAAAAGTGAAAAATTTGATAAGTTTCTTTCTGGCAGAACAATAAAAGAAGCAATACTTGAAGAAGAAGATAAATATATGAAAGAAACGGAAAATCAAGATGAATTAAGAATTAATACAAAATTAGATTCTGAAAAAGAATTAGCAACAAAGATTAAGAATCTTCCAATAGATAAAGTACCTATTATAATTGCAGGAGGAAGTTTTAATACAAAAGGAAGAGAAACAAAAGCAACAGAAGAAGGACTTAAAACATTAAAAAAATTTGTAGAAAATGTAAATAGTAATAATGTATATTTTGTTATTGGACATAAAATGCAGGGATATGAAAAAGCATTAGTAGATATATCAAAAGAATTAAATAAGGAGATAGAAATAAATGCAATAGTTCCAAAAAATGTAACAGAAAAAGTAAAAAACAGATTATTAGATGCAAATGTATCTGGAATATGTATTTCTCCTGAAACTGAAGAGCTTGGAATATATAAAAGCTTTAATTATGAAATTTTTGAAAGAAGAAAGTCAATAGTTATAGCATTTGACGGAAATTCGCCAGTATCAAATTTAGTGCAAGAAGCAAAAAATGGTAAGGGGAAAGCTAAAATATATGTTAATTCAGATGTTGATATTTTAAAACAAAAAGCAGAATCTTTACAAGGATATGTTACAATGTTTAATGATAAAAATGATATTGTTGATGATATATTTAAAGACAATCCTGAAATCAAGTAAGATAAATTATTATATAATAAACCTTTTGGGCTGATAAACTTGCATTAGCTTAAAAAGGTTTTTTTATATATAGTTCTAGACAAAATAATTTTAATAATATATAATAAACACATACCAAAGGAAAGGAAATGATAAAATGGTAGAAATATCAACATCAATATTGTCAGTAGAAAAAGGCAATGAAGCAGAAACATTTATGCTATTAGAAAAATCTAAAACAGATTATTTTCATATAGATGTAATGGACGGAAAATTTGTAAGTCAAGATACATATCATAAAATGATAGAATATAGTAATTATATAAAAAGAATATCAAATTTACCATTAGACATACACTTAATGGTAGAGGATGTAGAAACAGGAATAGAAGTATTTTCTGCAGATGAGCCTAATATTATAACATTTCATTTAGAAGCTTGTAAAAACAAAGAAGAAGTAATGAAAAATATTAATTTAATAAAAGAAAAAGGTTCAAGAGTTGGAATTGCAATAAAACCAGAAACACCAATAGAGAAGGTATATGAATATTTACCATATATACACATGTGTTTAATAATGACTGTTGAGCCAGGAAAAGGTGGACAAACATTAATAACAGATATGATTGCAAAAATAGATGAATTAAAAACATATGCAGAAAAGAATAGCCTAGAAATAGATATAGAAGCAGATGGAGGAATTAATCTGAAAACAGCAGAAAGAGTAAAAAATGCAGGAGCAAATATATTAGTTGCAGGAACAGCAATATTAAAAGCTGCAGATTATAAAGTAATCATAGATGAATTAAAACAAGAATAATTTACTAATGGAATAAATAAGAATCAAAAGAAGGAAGGAATAGATATGTTGAATTTAAAACTAAATTTAAAATATTCAGGAATAGAACAAAAGTCTATAATGCAGTATAAAGAAAAAGTAGAACAAATACATCAAGACTTACATTCAAGAACAAATGATCAAAAAGACTTTGTAGGTTGGCTGAATTTGCCAACAAATTATGATAAAGAAGAATTTGAAAGAATAAAAAAATCAGCACAAAAGATTCAAAAAGATTCAGAAGTTTTAATTGTAATAGGAATTGGTGGATCATATTTAGGAGCAAGAGCAGTTATTGAAAGTTTAACAAATACATTTTATAATATGTTACCAGAAAAACAAAGAAAATTTCCACAAATATTATATGTTGGAAATAATTTGAGTCCAAACTATGTAAATGACTTAATTGAAGTATTAGGAACAAAAGATTTTTCAATAAATGTAATTTCAAAATCTGGAACAACAACAGAACCTGCTATTGCATTTAGAATTTTTAGAGAAATTCTTGAAAACAGATATGGAATAGATGAAGCAAGAAGTAGAATATATGTAACAACAGATAAAGAAAGAGGGGCATTAAAAACATTAGCTGATGAAGAAGGATATGAAAAGTTTGTAATTCCAGATAATGTTGGAGGAAGATATTCTGTATTAACAGCAGTAGGATTATTACCAATAGCTGTTGCAGGAATAGATATAGATAGATTAATGGACGGAGCACGTACAGCACAATTAAAATATGAAGATTCAAATTTAAAATATAATGCATGCTATCAATATGCTGTTGTTAGAAATATTTTATATAAATTATATAAAAATACAGAAATATTGGTAAATTATGAACCTAAAATGCACTATTTTACAGAATGGTGGAAACAATTATTTGGAGAAAGTGAAGGAAAAGACCAGTTAGGAATATTCCCTGCAGGTGTTGACTTTACAACAGATTTACACTCTATGGGACAATATATTCAAGAAGGTAGAAGAAATCTATTTGAAACAGTAATAAGAATTGAAAAGTCAGAGTCAGATATAGACTTAAAAGAAGAAGAAGATAATTTAGATGGATTAAATTATTTAGCAGGAAAAACATTAGACTATGTAAATAAAAAGGCAATGGAAGGAACAATAGAGGCACATACAGCAGGCGATGTTCCAAATATAGTATTAGAGTTGCCAAAATTATCAGAAGAAACAATAGGGCATTTGATATACTTTTTTGAAAAAGCATGTGCAATGTCTGGAATGTTATTAGGGGTAAACCCATTTAATCAACCAGGTGTTGAAAAATACAAGAAAAATATGTTTAGACTTTTAGAAAAGCCAGGATATTAAAAAAAGACTATGTATAAAAGGTGCTTAAATAGCACCTTTTTATAAGAAAGAAGGAGCAAGATGATAGTAGAAAGAGAATATTACGTTAAATTGTCAGAAATAGGAAAAGAAAATAAAATAACAAATAAAGCATTATTAGGCATTTTAGAGGATATTGGAGGAGTACATTCTAATATTGCTGGATATGGAATTCCAACAATGGATAAAACACATTTAACTTGGATTTTGTTAGATTGGAAAGTACAAGTTATAAGAAGACCTAATTATGCAGAAAAAATATTGGCAAGAACATGGTCAAAAGAGGGACTAAAATATTATGCATATCGTGACTTTGAAGTTGTTGATGAACAGGGAAATGTAATAGTAAAGGCAATCTCAAGGTGGGTTTTAGTTAATATTGAAACAGGAAAAATGGAGAGAATTACTGATGAAATATTGTCAAAATATCAACCAGAGTCTAATAAATGTGTATTTGAAGATGAAACATTTGATAAAATTAAAGAATTAGATAATTATGAACGAGAATCAAAATATACTGTAAAAAGAGGAGATATTGATGTAAATCATCATATGCACAATATAAACTATCTAGACTTGGCAAATGAAGCTTTACCAGATGAGGTATATGATAATGAAAAAGAGTTTAATAATTTTAAAATTTCTTATAAGAAAGAAATTAAATTAGGTGAAACAGTAAAATGTAAATATTCTTTTGTAAATAATACACACGTTATTTGTGTAAAAAGTGAAGATGATACAAAATTACATTCTGTTATAGAATTTTTTGAATAAAATAAAAAAGCACATGAATTTTATAAAAATTTATGTGTATTTTTTTATAAAAGTCCTTAAGTAACATACCTAATGATTTAAAGAAATGGTGTAATAGAACAATTCTAATATTTTTCTAAAAGATAAGAAAAATAGATTCAACTAAATTTATGTTTTAGAAGTATTGATAAAAAAAGTCTTTATTGGTATAATTCATTTATAAATAAAATCCTTAAGGCATGTTACTTAATGAGAGAAGGAGAAATATATGAAAACAAAAGAAAATATAGGGGTAACATTAATAGCATTAGCAGTAACAATAATAATAATGCTAATATTAGCAGGAGTAGCAATATCAACTATAACAGGAAATAGTGGAATTATGACAAATGCAAAGAAAGCAAAAGAAAATCAAGAAAGAGCTCAAACAACAGAAGCATTACAATTAATGTTTATGGATTATAATATAGGAGATAAAGATGAAGAAACGATTTCACAATACTTAGAGGCAAAAGTGAGAAGCGGTGAAATTGATGAATTTAGATTTTATATGATAGATGACGAATTAAAAATGGTAATAAAGAAAGATGAAAGGTATTTCTTTGTTAGTAGAGAAAATGACTTCTATACAGTAACAGAAATGGGAACAGAATTAGGAGAAATAATACCAGGTGTAACAGTAGTAACAAGAGATGAGTTTTATGGATTAAATGATAATTCAATGAAATTTAGACTTAATGAAGATGAATCATCAACACTAATGTTTTTTGATGAAATTAATGACCCATTTAACCTTGAAATTTTTGGGGGAAATGTAACAATGTATGTAACACAAGACATGTCATTAACAAATACAGGAATGTCTAGAAGTGCAATAGATATTCATAGTGGTGCAACACTTAATCTTTATATATGTAATAATGCTACTATGACGGTAGATAGTGGATATGCAACAAAATCTGGAAATGGAACTTCTCCAACAGAACTTTCAGGAGGAGTTGGAGCATATGCAGGGATACATGTGCCAGAAGGAGCAATATTAAATATACAAGGAAGTGGAGTTTTAAAAGCAATTGGAGGAAACGCCGGAGATGGTGGAACATGTCCAACCAATAAATATGATTATGGTGGTGCTGGTGGCGGAGGCGCTGGTGCTGGAATTGGTGGAAACGGTGGAAAAGGTGGAGACACACAATGGAGCTTTGGAAAAGATGGAGAAAAAGGAGAAAATTGTGGAGAAGTAAATATATATAATACAGTTACAGTTTATGCATATGGAGGAAAAGGCGGTAACGGTGGAAATGCAACACCAACAATGGGAGCTGGTGGAGGTGGAGGCCGGAGGCGGATATCCTGCTGCTGGAATTGGTGGAGGAGGTGCCGGAGGAGGCGCCGGAGATACTGCAGAAGGTGGTGGTGGATTCTCTAGTGGAGGAGGAGAAGCCAATGGTGCAAGAGGAGAAAATGGTTCATCAGGTAAAAAGAGTTCATACGATGCAGGAGGAGCTTATTTTGAAACTGGAGATAGAAATACTACATCAGGAAGTTTTATAGGTGGAAGTGGAGCAGATAAAAATACCAGTGATGACTATAGAGGTGGTTCTGGTGGAACAGCTGGTAATGGAGGAAATATCACAGTTTCCAGTAATTGTACAATAAAAGCATATAATGGAAGTTATATAACAAATGAAGAAAATCAAACAGAAGAGTGGAAAGCAAATAATGCATCAATAATATATGCACAATTAGGATATAATATTGAACAAATAAGAAATGCTTCAAAGAATGGAAATTCAAAATATAATAAGATAAAAGTTAGAAATGCAAAAGAGCTAATTAGTGAATTAGGAAATAATTATAGAACTATAAAATATAATGATTATTTTGGAATTGGATCTGGAGCTGGATATATTGAAAGTTCAAATGGAACTTATAAAGTAGATGATAAATTAAATTAAAGAAAAGGCTAATTCAATTAATTTGAATTAGCTTTTAAATTTTTTAATATATCTAATAATTTAAGACCACTAAGAGTAAAATCAATAACTTCACTAATAAAAATAGAAATAATATATCCACTAAATCCAAGTAATGGAACAAAAAAATAAATAAAACCAATACTAATAATACAATCAATAACATTAATAGCCATAACACTAACTTGAGCATCTAATCCTTTTAAAATGCCATCAATAACAATATCAAGATACATTATGATAATTAAAGGTGAAAGAATACGTAAATATTTCGCAATTTCAATTTTTTTATAAATAGCAGTACTCAAAAAATTCGAACAAGTAAATATAAAAATAGTAATAAATATTGCAAAAATAAGAGTAAAACTTAAGATAATAATAGAAATACTCTTAATTTTAACATTATTTTTTTCAACATATAATCTTGAAAATTCAGGTATTAATAAACTACTAATACTTGTTACGAGTATTACAGGAAACATTATAATAGGCATAGCCATACCATTTACAATTCCATAAGAAATCAAACTATTTGATGAATTCATGCCACTTCGTTGTAGACTAGAGGGAATTATTAACTGCTTAAAAGTAGAGAGCCCAGAACGTAAATAAGATGTAAAAGCAACAGGGATAGTAATTCTCAAAATTCTTTTATTATATGAATCAATATCTTTATATCTAGATTCAAGTAAATTTTTTCTTTTATCATATTTATAAAAAATATATAAAGCGAAAAATGAAAGTACTTCAGAAATTACATCAGATAAAATTAAAGAATAACAAGCATAATCAATACCTTTAGGCATAATCAGACTAAGCAAAAATGCAGTACAAACAATTTTAACGAACTCTTCAAAAAACTTAGAAAGAGCATTTTTATAAACTCTTCTTACGGCTGTAAAATATCCATTTATGGCAGAAGACATAGCAATAAAAGGTAAGGCAATACAAATTAAATAAATAACATTTTTACTAACTCTGTTATGTAGACATTTTAAGGTAATAAAATCAGCAAAAATAAAAAAAATCAGGCTAGCACAGCAACCAAAAATAAGACTAAGAAATATACATCTACTAGCAGCTTTTTTACTACCTAATTCATTATTTGCGGCTAATTCTTCAGAGACTATTCGAGTTGAAGCAATATTAATACCAGCAGAAGCAAGAGTTATACCAAATAGATAAACAGACATTACTAATGAAAAAACTCCAACAGCCTCTTCACCAATTGTATTAGAAATATATACACTAAAAAATGTAGCAATAACTTGTAAAATAACTGAACTAAATAATAAAATTAAAGTGTTAAAAATAAAAATTTTAAGTTTTTTCATACATAATAACCTTTCGCTCTAATAATATTATAATAGGTTTAAGAATATGAATTGAAATTACATAATAAATCACAAAATTAAATAAGATTAATATAATATATAAATAAGTTGGAGGAAATCATAATGAAAATCTTAAAAAAGACATTTGGAGTATGTTTAGTAGGTTTAGGAATAGGAATCTTACTAGTATTATTCCTTCCAATTACAGGATGGTTATTTTTGATAGGGGTGATAGTAATATTAGTGGGAATATTATGGTTGCTCTGCTAAAAGCTTAAGAAGGAGGTACATATGACTATTGTAGTAAAAAAAGTCCCAAAATGCTTGAGAGGAATTGTAAAATTCTTATTTGGAATAAAAGAATAATTGAATAAAAAATGAAAAAACGGCACATACCTTATATAAAGGTAGTGTCTTTTTTTATTAAATCCGTTTTTATAGGAGGAAAGTTTATGGATAAGAAACATATAGATGAAAATGAAGATGTTGATAAATATGGAGAATTTGTGTGTTCATATTTTGCATGGTTACAGCCAAGTAGTCAAAAAGAAAAAGCAAAAGAATTATCGAATATGACCAAAAAGAAGGAGGACAAAAGATGATATATAAATTTACAAATAGAGCCAAAAAAGTTATAGAAATAGCAAATGATATATCAATAGAATTAGGACATAATTACATAGGAACAGAACATATATTATATGGATTAGTAAAAGAAGGAGAAGGAATTGCATCAAAAGTATTACAAAATAAAGGTGTAACTTCTGAAAAAGTTTTAAAAGAGATAAAAGAAATGTTAGGACATGGAAAAGAAATAAAAGAATCTCTAGGATTTACTCCAAGAAGTAAAAGAGTATTAGAAAATGCTTTTCTTGAAGCTAAAAGGATAGGGTATAATTATATAGGAACAGAACATTTATTATTAGCACTTATGAAAGAAGGAGATTGTATTGCAATAAAAATAATTCTAGAGTTAAATGTAGAAATACCTCAAATTTACAATGAAGTAGCAAAAGTTATAAATGAAGAAGAAATTGATAATGAGATAAATAAAGATATTTCAAAGAGCAAATCAAAGAGTCAACAAACAACAACATTAAATCAATTTGGAGAAGATATAACAGAAAAAGCAGAAGAAGGAAAATTTGATAATATAATTGGTAGAGAAAAAGAAGTAGAAAGAATGATTGAAATATTGTCTAGAAGAACCAAAAATAATCCATGTTTAATAGGAGAACCTGGTGTTGGAAAAACTGCAATTGTAGAAGGACTTGCAGAAAAAATTGCAATAGGAGATGTACCGCAAAATTTAAAAGAAAAAAGAATTATAAGTATTGATATTTCAGGAATGGTAGCTGGAACAAAATATAGAGGAGATTTTGAAGAAAGAATAAAAAAGGCATTAGGAGAAGTTAGAAAAGCAGGAGATATAATATTATTTATTGATGAAATACATACAATAGTTGGAGCAGGAGCTGCAGAAGGAGCAATAGATGCAGCAAATATTTTAAAACCATTACTTGCAAGAGGTGAAATTCAATTAATAGGAGCAACAACAGTAGAAGAATATAGAAAATATATAGAAAAAGATTCAGCATTAGAAAGAAGATTTAGCCCAATTCAAGTTGATGAGCCAACAGAAGCGGAAACAATTGAAATTTTAAAAGGAATAAGAGATAAATATGAAGCACATCACAATGTAAAAATTACAGATGATGCAGTAAAATCAGCTGTAACTCTTTCAAAAAGGTATATAACAGACAGATTTTTACCAGATAAAGCAATCGATTTGATTGATGAAGCATCATCAAAAATAAGGATAAAAAAATATATAGAACCAGATGAAATAAAGAAATTGCAAGAAGAATTAGAGAAAATAGAAAAAGACAAGGAAGATGCAATTTATAATCAAGAATTTGAAAATGCAGCCAAATTAAGAGATAAAGAAAGAGAAGTGAAAATAAAACTTAGTCAAAGTTCAAGTGAATGGGAAAAATATAAGATAAGAGATATTGTTGAAGTAAAAGAAGAAAATATAGCAGAAGTAATATCAAAATGGACAGGAATACCTGTACAAAGATTAAATGAAGATGATAATGAAAAAATAAAAAATTTGGAGAAAAATTTACACAAAAGAGTAATTGGACAAAATGAAGCTGTAGAAGCAGTAGCAAAAGCAATAAGAAGAGGCAGAATAGGTTTAAAAGATCCCAAAAGACCAATAGGCTCATTTTTATTCTTAGGGCCTACAGGAGTTGGAAAAACGGAGTTATGTAAAGCATTGGCAGAAAATTTATTTGACAATGAAGATAATATGATAAGATTAGATATGTCCGAATATATGGAGCCACATTCTGTATCAAAAATAATAGGAGCACCTCCTGGATATGTTGGCTTTGATGATGGAGGTCAATTAACTGAAAAAGTTAAAAGAAAACCATATTCATTAATATTATTTGATGAAGTTGAAAAAGCTCATCCAGATGTAATGAATTTATTATTACAGATCTTAGAAGATGGTAGACTTACAGATACACAAGGAAGAGAAGTTGATTTTAAAAATGCAATTATTATAATGACATCTAATATTGGCGCAAGATATATTACTGATAGAAAAAATCTAGGATTTGGAAGTGGAGAAAAAAGAGAATATGATGAAAGCAAAAATGAAATAATTAAAGAATTAAAAAAAGAATTTAGACCAGAATTAATTAATAGAATTGATGAGATAATTGTATTTCATAAATTAGAAAATAGAGAAATTATTGATATAGCCAAAATTATGTTAAAACAAATTGAAAAAAGATTAGAAGAAAAGAAGTATTTGGTTAAAATTGATGATTCTGTGGCTGAAATTATTGCAAATAGTGAAATCGATAAAAATTATGGTGCAAGACCTTTAAGAAGAAAAATTCAAGAATTAGTAGAAGATAGGCTCTCAGAAGAAATTTTACAAGAAAATATTGTTAGAGGTAAAGAATTTATATTCAAATTATAAAATAAAAAGATGGTTATCTTAATTTGATATCCATCTTTCCATTTTTATTTCTTTATATTTTTTTAGAACTTCATCATATTTTTTAAATTCATCTTCCCAGATTATATCAGGAATTTTATCAAATGCAGTAAAAACTTTTTCAGCTTCCATTAAATAAACAACTTGTTGTTGTTTGTTTAATGTTTTATATTTTTGTGAAAATTCATATAATTTATCTAAAATTTGGTTAGCTTCAATAAAACTCCAAAAGTCTTTAACATTCATTCCGGCTAATTTTATTTGCATTACTGCATATCCACATAATGCAAATATTGCAAAAACTAATATATATATTATTATAATTAATGTCATATTTAACACCTCTTTTAATGTCTTGTTATTAGAGAAATTTTCTAAAATTACAAATACATTACAATTATAGCATATATTACTTAAAAATGCAAATTAAAGAGACTGTTTAGTATTAGATGAAGATTTTGAATATGATTTGGGATTATCTGTTCTATATAACAAGTAGTCAACACTACTATTTTTTGAATAAAATCATTATCCTATCTTAAGTTTCTTATTCTAGTTTCCATATATAAAATCCTTTCAATAATAAAACTAAAAGATTATAAAATAAAACAAAATGTTCTATTGTGCTTTAAAGAAAATTGTTTTATAATTTAAATAAACAAAAGATTATGGAGGAATATATGAAAAAAAATAATTATGGTATAACATTAATAGCACTAGCAGTAACAATAATAATAATGTTGATACTAGCAGGAGTAACAATATCAGCATTAACAGGAAATAGTGGAATAACAACACAGGCAAAACACTCAAAAACCAAAAATGAATTAGCAGCATATAAAGAACAAATAGATTTATTTATAGCAGATAAAAAAATGGAAAATGAAGAATTTGATGAGGAAAGTTTATTTTCTGGAAAAAATACATTGAGATATAATACTCAAAATGAAAATGAAACCGGAACAATAAAAACAATATGTCCCCAAATGAAAAATGATTATTTAAAAAGATTAGAAATAAAAAAAGGAAAAGCAATATTAGATACAAAAGATGTAACAGAAATAGAGATTGCTAGAAGTTTAGGGATTAATGTTAATCCATATGAAATAAGTGAAGATGGAGAATTAATATCATCAAATGGAAATTTATTATTAATAGATACAAATGGAACATTAGAATTACCAGATACTGTAATAACAATAGGTGAAGGAGCTTTTGCTAATACTGCATCAGACGGAATAGTGTTACGAAAAGTAATAATTCCATATACAGTAAAAGAAATAAAACAAAATGCTTTTAATGGAAATAATACAATAGAAGAAGTTGAATTTCAAACTAAGAGTGGAAAAGGAGTAACTAAAATTGGAGATTTTGCATTTGCTAATTGTACTAATCTAAAATCTATAGTAATTCCTGATACAGTAACAGATATTGGAAGTGATGCATTTTATAATTGTTCTAATATGACAAATATAAAGCTTTCTAAAAAAATAAAACAAATAAGTTATGAAATGTTTCATAGTTGTAGAGCTTTAGTAGAATTGAATATTCCAGAAGGGGTAACATATATTGGAGCAGGTGGAATAGCAAATTGTTCAGCATTAAAAAAGTTAGTAATTCCATCAACATTAAATTCAATATCTGATAATGTTTTTTATGGTTCAAATTCTATCGAAGAAATAAATATAAAAGATGGATCCGGATTTGTTTATGAAAATGGCATGTTAATTAATAAAAATAGAACTAATATTTATTATTTATCAGAATCTGCAGTTAATATTGAAACATTTATAGTTCCTCAGGGAATAACAACATTGGGAGCAAATTTATTAAGAAATAATAAAATAAAAAAAGTTGTTATTCCATCAAGTGTAAATTATATAGAAGTAGATTTTTTTACATCAAATGTTGATGAAATAGAAATTGCAACAGATAATCCTAAATATATAGTAAGTAATGATGCTATATATAGTAAAGATAAAAAAATACTATATATGTATTTTTCAAAAGGTAGTGAGGTTATATTAGAAGATGGTGTTACAACTATAGGCCCAAAAGCATTTAAAAATGCAAGAGCTTCGATAATAAAATTACCACAATCAGTTAAAGAATTATCTGCATATGCTATATACACTTCTTATGTAAAAAAGGTAGTAATAGGAGAAAATATAAATAATATAAATAGATATGCCTTTTATGCATGTGATTTAGATTTAGAAATGAAGAAAAATAATTATTATATATGGGCTGATGGATTGCTATATAATAAAGATAAAACAAAAGTTATTGAATGTACAAAAAATTTACAACAGGTTGAAATACCAGAAGGAGTAGTAGAAATAGGAGATAACGCTTTTCAGTCAAGAGGAAGTATAAAAAATATAAAATTAGCAAGCACAGTTTCAAAAATAGGAAATGGTACATTTGCAGGTTGTAATGGTTTTGTTGAAATAGAGATACCATCAAAAGTAACAGTGATAGGTACAAATTGTTTTGAATCAACTAATAATTTAAAGAAGATAGTAATAAAAAAAGAAAAAGAAAGTATAGCAGGAGCCCCCTGGGGAAATAGATATGGGGATAGGGCAATTGAATGGAATAGTGAAACATAAATAGAAATATATCATTTGACATTTTATGTAAAATGATATATAATAAATAAGCTAGTAATTTTTATTAGCTACGAACATTTACAACTTAATAAAGGAGTAGAAAAAATGATTATGAAAAATGTGCGTCAGAAACTGGCAGATGCTTGCAAAAATGTAGAAATGTCTCGGGAATTGAACGAATTCACAAGCTATATGGCGACTGTGGTAAATGATGAACTTAATCCTGAAGGCATGCTTTTGATGTATGCATGTGTTGTGGATGACATTAGAAATGGAAAGTCTGGTTTTGCAACTGATTATAATGGAAAACTTCCTCAATACCTGATTGATAAAAAGTCTCAGGTTCTTGCCCAGGCAGTTTATTTCCCTCAGGTGATTGATGAGATTGCAGAGCCTGAATTTGCTGAGAGATTCCGTGAGGGATGTAAAGGGGCCTTTAATATTGATCCTCCTAAGAAGATTAATCCTAAAATTGAAGGAGAATATCCTGAATATGTTACCATTGCAGTTGAATGGTGGACCAAAGCAATTGCAAGTCCTAAACATGATAATGGTGAGGATTTAGGGGCAACTTTGGCAATCCTTACAGCAACGCGAAAAAATAAAGGTCGTTCTGAAAAATCTGTCAAAAAGTTTAAAAAAGTTTTGGCAGAAGGCATTAAAGAACAGGTTAAGAAGTATGGTTATTGTTCACTTGATGTGGATTACCATGCATGTCAGTTACTTATGGAAGCTTCGAAGGAACTTAAGCTTGATTCTATGCTTGATTTTCCTTGGAAAACGCATATGAGGATTACTCCTGATAAAGTTGAGGTTTCTTGTGGGTATGGCGCACCTCTTGAAACCATTTGGAAAAAGTAAGTAGCAAATTTAAGCTAAATTAGCTTAGAAAAGAACACCAAAAAAGATCATTCTGTTTAACAGACAGAATGGTCTTTTTTATGAATATTAAAAATATAAATTAATATATTAATAAAAAGGAGTGATTAAATGACAACATCAATTTCAAATATTATAAAAGGAATTATAATATCATTTATAACAACGATAATATTTTTGTTAATATTTTCAATAATTTTAACATATACAAACATAAGTGAAAATTTTATAACACCAACAATAATAGTAATAACGGCAATTAGCATATTTATTGGTAGCACAATATCAAACTCAAAAATTCAAAGAAACGGATTATTAAATGGAGCTATAGTAGGAGGAATATATTTAATAAGTATATATTTACTTTCGAGCATAATAAATCAAAAATTTGCATTATCAATGCAATCAATTGGAATGATTATATCTGGGATAGTTTGTGGAATGTTTGGAGGAATATTAGGTGTAAATAAATCTAGATAAACCTATTGCAAAATTTAAAGTAAAAATATATAATAACCAAATATACTTATAAAAAAGAGGAGAAACATTATGAAAGAAGCTGAAAATAGATTTGAAATAACCAAAAGAGTAGGACTATTTGGAATAATAGGAAATATATTTTTACTTTCAATAAAGGCAATTGTTGGATTTTCAACAAAAAGCCAAGCTATGATAGCAGATAGTATAAATAGTGCAGGAGATATATTTGCATCAATAATGACATCAATAGGAAATAAAATTGCAAGTGTACCACGTGATGATGACCATAATTTTGGACATGGAAAAGCAGAATATATTTTTTCACTTTTTATATCAATATCAATGATATTTGTATCTATAAAAACAATAATAGATGCATGTAAAAGTTTAATAAATGGAAGTGAATTAAAATTTTCGTGGTGGCTTGTAGTCGTATGTATTGCAACAATTATAACTAAATTGTGTTTATATATTTATGTGAAATTATCTTATAAAAAATGTAAAAATATTTTATTACAAGCAAGTATGGAAGATCATAGAAATGATTGCATAATAACAACATTTACATTAATTTCTGTACTATTATCTTTAAAAGGTATACAATGGTTTGATGGAATAGTTGGAATTGGAATATCTGCATGGATATGTAAAACAGGAATAGAGATTTTTATAGAAAGCTATAATATATTAATGGATAGATCAATTGATGAAACAACTAAAGATACTATATTAAATGTGTTACATACATATAAAGAAATAAAGTCTATAAATGATATTTCATCAGCACCTGTTGGATATCAATATGTGTTGTTTTTAACAATAGCTGTTGATGGAAATATGACAACATTTCAAAGTCATAAATTAGCAGATAAACTTGAGAAAGATATGACAAAATTAGATAATGTGTATAAAGCTATTATTCATATAGAACCATATTTAAAATAAAAGACCTCATTTTAATATTGAGGTCTTTTTCTAATTATTATTTTTTATCATCTTTAAAAACTTCTTTTACAGCTCCTAAACTACTTAATGCACTTGTTGCTTCAAAAGGAATAAATACTTTATTTGCATCACCTTTAGCAATTTCTTCAAGAGCTTCAAGAGACTTGATTTGAACAAGTTTTTCATCTGGATCAGCAGTTTTTATTGCATCATAAACCATAGCAATTTCTTTAGCTTTAGCTTCTGCAACTTCTTTAATAGCTTGTGCTTCACCGGCAGCTCTACGAATTTTAGCTTCTTTATCAGCTTCAGCTTCAAGGATAGCAGCTTGTTTTTTACCTTCTGCAATAGTAACAGCAGATTGTTTTTGAGCTTCTGCTTCAAGAATTAATGCTCTTTTATTTCTTTCTGCATTCATTTGTTTTTCCATTGCATCTCTAATATCAGCAGGTGGAGTAATATCTTTTATTTCAACTCTATCGATTTTACATCCCCATCTATCTGTTGCATCATCAAGTATTGTTCTTAATTGAGAGTTTATTCCATCTCTTGAACTAAATGTTTCATCTAAGTCCATTTTACCAACAATATCACGTATTGTTGTAATTGCAAGATATTCAATACCTTTCTTTAAGCTTTGAATTTCATAAACTGCTTTTGCTGGATCTGTTATTTGATAAAATACAACAGTATCAATTGTTATTGTAACATTATCTTTAGTAATAACTCCTTGAGGCGGAACATCCATTGTTTGTTGTTTTAAACTAACAACACTTCTAACATGATCAAAAAATGGAATAATTATTGTAAGACCGGCATCAGCAACTTTGTGAAACTTTCCTAATCTTTCAATAATATAAACCTCAGATTGTCTAACAACTTTAATTGATTTGAATGCTATAATTAATATTATAACAAGTAGTACAATTAAAAACCACATAATTTCCTCCTTTTGGCAATTCTAAATTGCCTATATATAATTTTTTTATAATTTTTTTCTTAGGTAATATATATAATAATATTAAAAACAATATAAATATTAAAGATTAAGCCTCTACATTAGAATTTATTTTTAATGGTTTAACAAATGCTTTTACACCTTCTATAGAAACAATTTCAACTTCACTACCTGCTGGAATATTTATTTGTTCTTTACTTTTGGCTGACCAAACTTCACCTTCAAATTTAATTTGACCTTTTCCAGTAGTACAATCAATGCTTTCTGTAACAATTGCTTTTTTTCCAATTAAAGAATAAACATTAGTTGGAACAACATCTTTTTTACTTATTTTATTAACAAGTGGTCTTGTTGCAAAAATTAATAATCCAGAAGATACTACAAATACAGACATTTGAATGATAATATTTGAAGTAAAAAAACTAACAAGCATTGCAATTAAAGCTCCTACTCCTAACCAAAAAACTAAGAAACCAACAGTAATTATTTCGCAGATAAAAAATATTCCTGATGCAATTAACCATATTTGCCACATAAAAACCTCCATTCTAGCTGAAAAGCTCTTATAAATATTAATTTAATTCTAAATTAAAACACTACATTTCTATTATACTACATATTTGCGAAAAAACAAAGAGATTTCTTAAAAAATCTTGTAAAAATAGGAAAAAAATGATAATATAACAACAAAGATTTAAGAAGGGAAATATGCAAATGAAAAAAAATGAAAATGGTGTCACATTAATCGCGTTAGCTATTATGGTAATTGTTATGCTAATGATTGCATCTGTTACAGTATATTCTGGAGTTATTTCAATACAGGAATCAAAACAAAAAAGAATAAAAATAGAATTGGAAACAGTTCAACATGCAGTATTAGAAAATTATACTAAATATAAGATATATAATGACGAAAAATATTTAGTTGGAACACCAATTACAAGTGAAAATGATTCTAAAATAATCGATTTTAAATTTAATTTGGTAAATAGAAATATTGCCTTCTTACCAGATGCCGAAAAACAGAATAAGTATTATTGGCTAAGAAGCAAAGGTGATAATAATTATGCTAATGATGATTACAAAATGTTAGACTTGTCAGATATCACATTTAGATATATTGTATGCTATAAAACGGGAGAAGTAATGAATATAGATACAAAATACTATATTAATGGTGATCCTGTATATACACGTTTTAATTAGCAATATTTATGAAAGGAATTAATTTATGAATATAAATGAAATAGAAAAAATAATTCCAAAAGAAAAAATTTTGCAAAATGTACAAATGAAAAAATATACATCATTTAAAATTGGAGGAGAAGCAGAAGTTTTAATAAAAATTTCAACACTAGAAGAATTAACAAAAATAATAAAATATATAAAGCAAAAAAATATTCAAACTTTTATTTTAGGAAATGGAAGTAATTTACTAGTTAGTGATGAAGGAATAAAAGGAATAGTATTAAAAATAGAAATAAAAAAATTAGAAATAGAAGAAATAAATAATAAATTTAAAATAACAGTAGGAGCTGGTGTAAAACTAGGCGAATTAGCACAAAAACTAGCCAATAAAGAGATTTCAGGATTTGAGTTTGCAAGTGGAATACCAGGAACAATTGGTGGAGCTATTAGAATGAATGCTGGAGCACATGGCTCTGAGATGAAAGATATAGTAAAAACAGTAACATATATTGATAGAAATGGTGAGATACATAAGATAAATAATGAACAAGCAAAATTTGAATATAGAAATAGTATGTTTGCTAACAATGAATATATTATAGTTGAAACTGAATTAGAATTAAACAAAGGAAATAAAGAAGAAATACAAGCAAAAATGCAAGAATATGCCAACTTTAGAAAAGAAAAGCAACCTATAGAATATCCAAGTGCGGGAAGTACATTTAAAAGAGGAACAGATTTTATAACAGCAAAATTAATTGATGAATGTGGATTAAAAGGATATCAAATAGGAGGAGCACAAGTATCTGAAAAACATGCAGGATTCATAATAAACAAAGGAAATGCAACATCTAAAGATGTTGAAGAATTAATTAAATATATAAAGCAAAAAGTTTACGAAAAATTTGGAAAAGAAATTGAAACAGAGATAGAAATAATACATTAAAAGGAAGGTATAAAAATGAAGGGAATAATGCATTGGCTAAAATCAAGTTCGAAAATGAAGAGATGGATGTTTTTAATATTAATAGGAATAATACTTACATGTTATGGAATATCTGATATACTAGTACAAAAAGAAATGCAATTTTCAGAAGCTGGAAAAGTAGTTGTAATATTTGCAATTGGATTTGTTTGTATAGTTATAGGACTTATAATGTTAAACAAAAGAAATATGGAATTGTTTATAGAAGCAACAGATGACAGAATGAAAAATAAAAAAAATGTAAATGTAAATTCATTAATTTTTGATAGAACAATATATGAAAAAGGGCCTAAAGTAGTAGTAATTGGTGGAGGAGCAGGACTAAATACAGTGCTTACAGGAATGAAAAGATATACAAATAATATAACGGCAATTGTAGCAGTATCAGAATATGGAAAAGAACAAACACTTTCAAGAAGAAGATTACAAACAGCCTTACCATTAGAAGATATAAAAGATAGTATAGTAGCACTGGCACCAGAAAGAAAAGAAGATATTGGAAGATTAATGAATCATGAAATGATAAATCCAGAATTAAGAGGATTAAAATTTTCTGATATTTATTTTACAGCAATGAAAGAAGTTTTTAGAAATGATGTAAAAGCAATAGAAAAAAGTAATTCGATATTTAATATTACAGGAAAGATTCTTCCAGTAACAAATACAGAAATGAATATATGTGCAGAGTTAGAAAATGGATATGTTGTTGAAAATAAAGATATGATACCACAAGTTGTATCTGATAATATGACAAGAATAAATAGAGTATATATACAACCATCAAATTGCAAACCAGCAGAAGGAGTATTAGAAGCAATAAGAGAAGCAGATAGTATAATAATAGGACCTGGAAGTTTATATACAAATATAATACCAAACTTGCTAGTAAATGGTGTTGCAAAGGCAATAAAAGAAAGTAAAGCAATAAAAATATATATAAATAATATTATGACAGAATTTGGTCAAACAGATAATTATTCTGTTGCAGACCATATAAAAGCAATAATAGAACATTGCGGAGAAGGATTAATAGATTATTGTATTTATGATACAGGAGAAGTTATTCCAGAATACATAAAAAAATATAACAAAGAAGGAGCAGATTTAGTTGAACAAAAGCTAAATGATCCTAAAATCAAAAAGATTAAGTTTATTAAGAAAAATATTTCTACAATAATTGATGGAAAAGTTAGACATGATCCATATATGGTAGCAGAATCTGCAATAAAATTAATATGTAATGATTTAAAATATGAAGATAGAGAAGATGACCCAGAATATGTAATGTTAAATGCAAAATTAAAATCAGATAAACGTATTAATAAAATAAAGAAAATGCAGGCCAAAATGGAGAAAAAAGAACAAGGAAAACAACAAGACAAAAATAAAAAATCTGTTAGAAAAAGTAAATTTAATTCAAAATATAGTGATAGAATACAATCTATTAGAGAATCTGATGAAAAATTCAGAAGAAATCATCAAAAATAGAGGAGGAAAGTGACTAAAATTTGTGGACTATGCAAATTTTAGTCACAAATAATAAAATGAAATTTGCAAAAGAAAACTTAAATTTAGAAAAAGGCTTAAATAAAGAATGGGTAATAACAAATGGACTTGGAGGATTTGCATCATCAACAATTATAGGAGCAAATACAAGAAGATATCATGGTCTATTAATAGCCCCACTTATGCCACCAGCAAGAAGAACATTAATATTATCAAAATTAGATGAAAGTATAGAAATAAATGGAAACAAAACAGATTTATATACAAATATAGGCAAAAATTTTATAACACATGGATATAAATATCAAGAATGCTTTATAAAAGAATATATACCTATATTTGCATATAAAGTTGGTGATGTGGAAATAACTAAAGCAATTTGTATGCAACATTTTAAAAATACAGTTGCTATTTTTTATAAAGTAAAAAATGGAAGCAAAAAAGCAAAATTAATATTAACACCTGTAATGGATTTTAGAAATGCACATGGAATGAATAAAGACCATGTTTTTGATTTGAAACAAAAAATTAATAAAACAAAACTTGAAGTTAAAATAGATAATGGTGTTCCAATATATATGATGTTGTCAGAAGGAAATTATATAGAACATTATAATGATACATTCAAAAATATGTTTTATATAGAAGAAGAAAAAAGAGGATTTGAAGCAGAAGAAAATCATGTAATACCAGGAAGATTTGAAATAGAGATAGAACCAAATGAAGAAAAAGAGATTTCAGTAATTTGTTCATTAGAAGAAAATATTGAAGAATTAGATGCTAGAGCAATTATAACAAATGAAATTGTAAGACAAAATCAAGAATTTGCAAAATCAAAATTAATTGACATTTCAAAAGAGGATAAAACTGAAGAAGAGGAACAAAAAGATAAATTAATAAAACAATTTTTGATAGCAATAGATAATTTTATTATAATAAGACCATTTTTTAATACATATTCAATGATTGCAGGATATCCATGGTTTTTAGATTGGATGAGAGATACATTAATTTCATTTGAAGGTTGTTTGTTAGTTACAAAAAAATATGAAGTTGCTAAAAAAGTTTTAAGGAGTTGTGTTAGAGATATAAAATATGGTTTAGTACCAAATTCATATAGTGAGGATGATTATAGACCATTATATAATAGTGTCGATGCATCATTATTATTATTTGAGCAAGTAAAGAAATATATAGAATATACAAAAGATTATGATTTTATTATGAATGAAATATATCAAAATTTGGAACATATCATTAAAAATTATTCAATAGGAATAGATATAGATGATAATAATATTTATTTAGACACAGATGGACTTATTGTTTCAGGAACACCATATACACAAAATACATGGATGGATGTAAAATATGATGGAATTCCTGCAACACCTAGAAATGGCAAACCTGTTGAAATAAATGCAATGTGGTATAATGCTCTAAAAGTTATGGTAGAATTAGCTGAATATCAAAAAGATGAGAGCAAAAAAGAAAAATATGAAAGAATGGCAAATAAGTGTAAAAAATCTTTTAGAGAAAAATTTTATAATAAATCAAAAAAATGTTTATATGATGTACTTGAAGATGGAAAAGTTAGACCAAATCAATTATTTGCATTAAGCTTGTCATATCCTGTGTTAGATGTAAATTCAAAAGAAGCAAAAGAAATGTTTGAAACAGTAACAAAAAAATTGTTAAATAAATATGGACTAAAAACTTTAGCAAAAGGAGAAGAAAACTATATAGATATATATGAAGGAAATAGTTTTAAAAGAGATTTTAGCTATCATCAAGGAATTACATGGACATGGTTGTTAGGACTATATTATAATTGTTTGAAAAGATTTGCTACAGAAAGTAGAACTGGTAAGAAAAAATATAATGAACAATTAGAAGAATTTATACAAAGTGTTACAGAAACATTTTCAAAAGAAATTAATGAAAGAGGTTGTATTGGAAGTATTGCTGAAATATATGATTCTAAGAGACCATTTGAACCTAAAGGTGCTGTCGCACAAGCATGGAGTGTTGCAGAGGTATTTAGAATTATTACTAGAAGTTAAAAATATTAAAATAGGAACATATATAAAATATGTTCTTATTTTTTGTGTATAAAGTTGCAAAAATCCTATATAAATTGTATAATTTAAGTAATTTATATAAACATATTGCACAGAAAATTTATGTGAAAAATTTTGTGCACGAACAAATCAAAGAAAACTTTTCTTATTTGTTCTATAGAGATAAGGAGAATAGAGATGCTAAAAGTAGAAGAACTTGAGAAGCAAGTAAATAGTGGAGTCGCAGAAGGAATATATTTATTTTATGGGGCAGAAACTTTTTTATTAGAACAACAAGTAAAAAAAATGAAAAAAGTTTTTGGTGAATTAGTAAAAGGAATAAATTATATAATAATTGATGAAAATAGTATCCAGGAGTTAATTGCAGACATAGAAACTCCTGCTTTTGGCTATCCTAAAAAATTAATAATTGCAAAAAATACAGGGATATTTAAAAGAGAAGGAAAAGGTAAAATAGGTGGAGCAAGTAAAGAATTAAAAGATAGAATAAATGAATATTTAAAAGACAATATAGAAATGATAAAAGAGTCTGTTTTACTAATATTTATTGAAGATGAAGCGGAAAAAAATTCTATTTTTAATACAATTGAAAAAATAGGAACAATATGTGAATTTGAAGAGCAAAAGCCTCAACAAATAATAAAAAGATTAAAAGCAATATGTAATGCATATAAAGTTCAATTTGATGAGAAAGATCTACAATATTTAATAGAATGTTGTGGGACAAATATGCAAGACTTAATAAATGAAACTAGAAAATTAATTGAATATGCAGGTGAAGGCGGAAAAGTTCAAAAATCAGATATAGATGCATTATGTACCAAAAAAGTAGAAAGTGTGATATTTGATTTAACAGACAATTTAGGACAGAAAAAGACAAAAGAGGCAATTGATGTATTACATAATTTAATTGCCTCAAAAGAACCAATTCAAAAGATTTTAATAACATTATATAATCATTTGAAAAAATTATATTTTGTAAAAATAGCTATTGCAAATAATAAAGATATTGCTACAAGTTTAAATTTAAAGCAAAATCAGATGTTTTTAGTAAATAAATATAAAATGCAAACTCAAAAATTTAGTGAACAAGAGTTAAGAAAAATAATTCAACAATTGGAAGATTTAGACTATCAATATAAAATTGGATTAATAGATTTGAATATTGGATTAGATGCAATAATTTGTGCGATTTAGATGAGGGAGTAAAATGGTAAATAGAAAACAATTTGAAGAAATATGTAATAAATATGGATTAGATAGTAAAAAATTAATAAAAAATAATGAAAATGTATTGGAAAAAGCAGATTATAATAGCATTTGTTATGTATTGGACTTTTTAAGAGATACTTTGAAAGTAACTCCAAATAATATAGAAAAATGTCCAAGTATATTATATTTAAAAATTGAAGCAATAAAAGAAAACTGGAAATTTCTAAATGAAAAGAAAATAAATACAAGAGATGTAGAAACATGTTTACATATTTTAAGTACAGACCCAGAACAATTAAAGAAAACATATGAATATGTATCAGCTGAAAATAGATATGGAAAAAAGTACATAGAACAAATAACTACAATTTTAAGAGTATCAGTAGAAAGAATACAAGAGATAGAAGAAAAATGTCCAGAATTAACAAGAGAAAACATATTGAGTGCGGCAATTTCCAGAAAAGGTGTTGATGAAATAAAAGAAATAGTAAGAGTATGTCAGAAAAATGAAGTAAAAGTAACAGATGGTGTGTTTAGAAGAAGTGCAACTGAAATAAGAGAAATCATTCGAATATGTCAAGAAAATGGAATAGAAATAATAGGAAGTGTATTTAGAAGAACTGCAACAGAAGTAGAAGAAATAGTAGAAATATGTAAAAAAAATGGGATAAAAATAACAGGATGTATATTTTTAAGAAGAACTTCTGAAATAAAAGAAATAGTGAAAGTATGTAAGGATAATGGAATAGAAGTAATAGGAAGTGTATTTTATAAGACCGCAGATGAAATAAAGGAAATAGTGAAGGTATGTCAAGAAAATGGAATAGAAATAACAGGAAGCGTGTTTTTAAGAACAGCAGAAGAAATAAAAGAAATAGTAGAAATATGTCAAAAAAATGGAATAAAAGTAATAGGGACAGTATTTTATAAAACAGCAGATGAAATAAAAAAAATAATAGAAGTATGCCAAGAAAATGAAATAGAAGTAACAAGAAGTGTATTTTATAGAACAGCAGAAGAAGTAAAAGAAATAGTGGAAATATGTCAAGAAAATGAAATAGAAGTAACAGGAACAGTATTTTTAAAAAGGGCTTTTGAAATAAAAGAAATAGTTAAAGTTTGCAAGGACAATGAAATAGAAGTAACAGGAAGCGTATTTAGAAGAACTGCAACTGGTATAAAAGAAATAGTGAAAGTATGCAAAGAAAATGGAATAGAAGTAACGGGAAGTGTATTTACTAAAAATTCAAAACAATTAAAAGAAAATATTGAATATATAAAACAAAATTATGGAGAAGAATATTTAACAAATTTAATAGTATCTAAAAATTTAAAACATCTTCAAAAAACATTACCATATTTACAAAGTATAGGAGTATTAGAAACAATAAAAACAAGTGCTTCAATTTTATCCTTAACATTAGAAGAAATAAAAGAAAGACAAGTATTTATAGAAAGTATAGGTGAACCAATAGTAAAAGGAAATAAATTTAATCCTATATTTGGAATGATCCAAAAAAGATATCAAAAAAAGGTAAAAGAATATGAAGAAAAGAAAAAGTTAATAGGAGAAATAAAAGTAGCAATACAAGAAGGACAAGAACTAGATGAACAAATAAATAGTAAAGAACAATCACAAAAGTAAAGAAAGGAGTTCATATAATATTTGTATATTATATGAAAAAAATAATGAATAGTAAATTACCAGCCAAACAAAGAAATGGAATTTTTTATAAGATTTTTCAAAAAATAAAGCAAATTTTTAGAAAAAACAAATATAAAGCAGAAAAAATAGAAAGTAATGAAATTATATTTAATTCTAATAATCAATTTAAAAATAATATGAAAATAGATATTGAAAAAATAGAATTTAATAATGAATATCAAAAGCAACAATTTATGGAACAATTGAAGAATAATCAAGAATTATTAGAAAAATTTTCAAATGATAGATTAAAAGTTATATTACAATATTACTTAGATGAAAATAACAAGAAAAGAGAAAGACTAAAAAAGATAAGTAATTAATTACGAAAGAGAGGATAAATAAAATGAGATTAAATATAGATTTTGAAAGAATGAAAGAAATATATGGAGATGAAATAGAAGAAATAATAAATGAAAATATAGATATTATCGAAAAAAACATACGATTTTTAAATGATTTAAAATTTGAAGATGCAGAAGGAATATTTGAAATGTATCCAGATTTATTTATGAATTTTCCAAAAAAATTTGAAGAAAAAATATTAAAACTTAAAGATCAACTTGGAGAAAATTATGTTGAAATAATAGAAAATGATACAAGTGTAGTAGAAAACATTATTTAGAGGGAGAGAAATATGGTAAATAGAAAACAACTTGAAGAAATCTGTAATAAATATGGATTAGATAGTAAGAAATTAATAAAAAATAATGAAAATGTATTGGAAAAAGCAGATTATAATAGCATTTGTTATGTATTGGACTTTTTAAGAGATACTTTGAAAGTAACTCCAAATAATATAGAAAAATGTCCAAGTATATTATATTTAAAAATAGAAGCAATAAAAGAAAATTATAATTTTTTAAAAGAAAAAGAAATAAACATGAAAGCTGTGGAAATATGTTTACATATATTAAGTACAGAACCAAGCCAATTAAAAAGAACATATGAATATGTATCAGATGAAAAAAGATATGGAAAAAAATATATAGAACAAATAAGTTCAATTTTAAGAGTACCAGTAGAAAGAATACAAGAGATAGAAGAAAAATGCCAAGAATTAACAAAAGAAAATATATTAAGTGCAGCAAATTCGAGAAAAGATGTTGATGAAATAAAGAAAATAGAGCAAGTATGTAAAGAAAACGGAATAGAAATAACAGGAAGTGTATTTTTAAGAACAGCAGCCGAAATAAAAGAAATAGTGGAAGTGTGCAGAGAAAACGGAATAGAAGTAACAGGAAGTGTGTTTAAGAGAACAGCAGCCAAAATAAAAGAAATAGTTGAAGTATGTAAAGAAAACGGAATAGAAATAACAGGAAGTATATTTTCTAAAAATTCAAAACAATTAAAAGGTAATATTGAATATATAAAACAAAATTACGGAGAAGAATATTTAACACCTTTAATAGTATCAAAAAATTTAAAACATCTTCAAAAAACATTACCATATTTACAAAGCATAGGAGTATTAGAAATAATAAAAACAAGTGCATCAATTTTAATGTTGACAGTAGAAGAAATAAAAGAAAGACAAGCATTTATAGAAAGTATAGGTGAAACAATAGTAATAGATGGTAAATTTAATCGTATATTTGGAATGCCCAAAAAAAGATATCAAAAAAAGGTAAAAGAATATGAAGAAAAGAAAAAATTAATAGGAAAAATAAAAGGAGCAATTCAAGAAGGACAAGAACTAGATGAACAAATAAATCACAAGAAACAAGAACAAAAATAAAAAGAAGGAGAATTAAACAATGGGGTTAAGATTAATATATGGAAGAGCTGGAACAGGAAAAAGTGAAAAATGTTATAAAGAAATATCAGAAAAAATAAAACAAAACAACAAAATATTAATAATAACACCAGAGCAATTTTCATTTACAGCAGAAAAAAAGCTAATGGAAGCAATAGAAACAGAAGCAGTATTCAATGCAGAAGTTGTAACATTTAGCAGAATGGCATATAGAGTGATACAAGAAATAGGAGGAAGAACAGAAACAAATTTAAGCAAATGTGGAAAAGCAATGTTAATATACTCAATATTAAATAATTGTAAAAAAGACCTAAAATTTCTTGGAAAAACAGACGAAAATGTTGACATGGCAGGAACAGCAATAACAGAATTCAAAAAACACGGAATAAGTGTAGAACAATTAAAGCAAGAAACAGAAAAACAAAGTGATATATACTTAAAAAACAAATTAAACGATATAAATATGATATATGAAAAATTCCAAGAACAAATTGCTGGAAAATATATAGATGAAACAGACTTATTAACAATATTAGCACAAAATGTGGATAAAGTACCTGATTTTAAGGAGAATTTGATATATATAGATGAATTTGCAGGATTTACAAGTCAAGAATATGATATCATTCAAAAACTTGTGAAAATTGCAAAACAAGTAACAATAACAATATGTACAGACACAATACATGAAATAAAAAATGCAGATACAGACATATTTTATTCAAATCAAATAACAATAAATAAATTATTACAATTAGCATCAGAAAATGATATTAAAATAGAAGAAGTAGAATTAGAGCAAACATATAGATTTAAAACACCAGAATTAAAACATTTAGAACAGAATTTATATAATTCAAAAATAAACTATTGTGAACAAATACCACAAAATATAAAAATATTTCTTGCTAAAAATCAATATTCAGAAATAGAAGAAGTGGCCAAGAAAATATATAAATTAGTAAGAGATGAAAACTACAGATATAGAGATATAGCAGTAATTACGAAAAATATAGATACATATTCAAGTTTAGCAAGAGCAATATTTGACAAATATAACATACCAATATTTATAGATGAAAATAGAGACTTAAGCCAAAACATTTTAGTACAATATGTACTCTCAATATTAGAAATATTTACAAAAAATTGGACAGAAGAAGCAGTACTAAATTATATAAAAATAGGATTTTCAGAAATAGATGAAGATGATTTATTTAGATTAGAAAAATATTGTTTAAAATGGGGAATTAAACAAAACAAGTGGAAAAAAGAATTTACATATGGTAATTACGAAGAAAAAGATAAAGAAGAAATAGCGAGATTAGAAGAAATAAGAAAACAAATAATAGAACCATTAATAAGCTTAAAAAATAAATTAGACGAAAATAAAACAGCAGAAGGAATATCAAGGACAATATATAATTTTCTAATAGAGCAAAATATAGCAAAAAAAATAAAACAAAAACAAGAAAAATTAGAAGAGCAAGGATTAATAGATTTATCAAATGAATATCAAAACAGTATACAAACAATTATAGATATATTAGATGAGATTGTACTGGTTTTTAAAGATGACAAAATAACATTAGACAAATATGCTCAAATTTTAAAAGTAGGATTTAAAAATAGTAGTCTAACAAAAATACCAGGAACACAAGACCAAGTAATAATGGGAGATATAGATAGATCAAGAAGTCATAAAGTAAAAGCAATATTTATAATAGGATTAAATGATGGAGTGTTTCCAAGTGTAAGAAAAGATGAAGGATTTTTGAATGATGCTGATAGAGAGATTCTAAAACAAGATGGAATAGAACTTGCAAAAGGAACAATAGACAAATTATATGAAGATAATTTCAATATATATAAAGCATTTACAACAGCAGAAGAAAGATTGTATTTATCATATCCATCATCAGATATGCAGGGAAAAGCACTAAGACCATCAATGTTAATAAATAAAATCAAAAAAATCTATAAAAATATAGAAGAACAAAGTGATGTAATAGAAGAAAAATCAGAAATATTAAATCAAAATACAACATTTGAACAATTAATAAAAAATATTAATAAATTAAAAGAAACAGAAATTGAAAAAATGTGGTATTATGTATATGATTATTATAAAAAAGATGAAAATTGGAACAATAAATTACAACAAAGCTTAAAAGGATTAGACTATTCAAATTTACCAGAAAAAATAAAACAAGAAAATATAGATGAATTATATGGAAATAAATTAACAACAAGTATATCAAAACTAGAACAATATAGAAGATGTCCATTCTCATATTTTTTACAATATGGGCTAAAAATAAAACCACAAGAAGAATTAAAAGTACAAAGTTTTGACACAGGAACATTTATGCATGAGACAATTGATGAATTTTTCTCAATTGTAAAAGAAAATGGATATCAATTATCAGAATTAACAGAAGAACAAATATCAGAAATAATAGACAAAATAATTGATGAAAAACTTTTACAAAATAAAAATTATATATTTACATCAACAGCAAAATATAGAGCATTAGTTGTAAGATTAAAAAGATTAGTAAAAAAAGCCCTAAAATATATAGTAGAAACATTAACATTAAGTGAATTTAATGTATTAGGAACAGAAATAGAATTCGATGAAAAAGGAAAATACAAGCCAATTAGGATAACATTAGATAATGGAAAAAATGTTGAAATAATAGGAAAAATAGACAGAATAGATACAGCACAAAATGAAGATGGAAAATATTTAAGAATAATTGACTATAAATCATCAATAAAAAACATAGACTTAAATGAAGTATATGCAGGATTACAAATACAATTATTAACATATTTAGATGCAGCATGTAAAGAAGAAGATTTATTACCAGCAGGAATTTTATATTTCAATTTAATAGAGCAAATGGTAAAAGCAGAAAAAAATATCGGAATTGAAAAAATAGAAGAACAAATAAGAAAAGGCTTTAAAATGAAAGGCTTAATATTAGCAGATGTAAAGGTAGTAAAATTACATGATAAAAATCTGGATAGTGGATATTCAAATTTAGTTCCAGCATATATTTCAAAGAAAACTGGAGATATAAGTGAAGGAAATTCTAGTTGTGTAAGTAAAGAAGAATTTAAAGATTTACAAGACTATATGTATAAAGTAATAAAACAAATTTCAAATGAAATTTTAAGCGGAAAAATAGATTTAAAACCGTTTTATAAAAATAAAAAAACACCATGTAGTTATTGTGATTATAGAAGTATATGTAATTTCAATAATGGTGCTTGCCAAAATAAATATAATTTCATTGATGAAAAAAGTAAAAAAGAGATATTAGAAAAAATAAAACAAGAAAAGTCTAATTAGCTTAGAATAAGGAAAAGCTTGGCTTATAAGGAGTAAGAAGGAAACGATAGACACAAAAAAAGAATTAAGGCTAAGTTTTAGGAAAGGAAAATTGAAATAATGAAAGACTTATCTAATGAAAATGTAATTCATATCGTTAAAGATGGAGTGCAATATTTGCAATTTAGAAAATTATTAGAATACAGTAATATTTTAGTACATGCATATAGTTTAGGAACAGATAAAAATTTTAGAACAGCAAGGGCGAAGAATGTAGAGCCATTAACTAAAGAAGAAGTAAAAAAAGCCAATAAAGACTATTCGGATTTATGTAATGCTATTGAAGTGAACTATATAGATGTAGTAAAACCAAATCAGGCACATACAAAAAATGTAAAAAAAGTAGAGAAACATATAAATATTAATGAACCAGACTTCAACTTAAAAGAATATGATTTAACAGATGGTTTAATAACAAATAAATCTAATATTTTATTAGCAACAACGAATGCAGATTGTATATTATTAATGTTTTTTGACCCAGTAAAAAAAGCAATAGCAAATGTACATTCAGGATGGAAAGGAACACTTCAAAGAATTTCTATAGAAACAGTAGAAAAAATGCAAAAAGAATATGGAAGTAATCCAAAAGATATTATTTGTTGTATATGTCCAAGCATAAGAAAATGTCATTTTGAAGTTGAAAAAGATGTACAAACTTTATTTGAAAATGAGTTTAAAGATTTAAAATTAGATGAAATTATAGAAAGAAAATCAGAAAATAAATGGCTGATAGATACAGTAAAGATAAATGAAGAGATTTTACAAAAAGCAGGGTTAAAAAAAGAAAATATTATAGATTGTGGAATTTGTAGTGTTTGTAATTCAGATTTAATACATTCATATAGAGTAGAAAAAGAAAAATATGGACTATCAACTGCAATAATTGGATTAAAATAGTAGAAAAGGAAATGTTGTAAAATGGAAGAATTTAAAGTTGTAATGCAAATATTATATAAAGAAAACAAATATTTAATTTTATTAAATACAAGACATCAAAAATATTTTTTGAAAATATTAGATGATGAAAAATTTATGTATCCAACAATGCAAGAATTTACAGAATTATATAATATTTTTGAAAAAAATGAAATAAGAAATAAATGTTATCATAAAGATTTTCAACAAGCTGAAAATAATTCAAAATTTAACCATAAAAAGTTAAAATTTGAACCAAAAATTATTTTTGGAAAGATTCTTGTTTCATTAGTAACAGCAATATCAATTTTGGGATGTGGACAAACAGTAAAAGCAGAAGGAAAAAGTCAAGAAATAGTTACAGTAGATCAAATACAAAGTCAAATTGAACTTAATGAAAAAGATATAGAAATTAATCAGGAGAATAGTAGTGATGAAGTAGTAACTATACAAAAATTAGCTCCAAATGAATATAAATTATTAACAGGAAATTGTGGAAGTGATTTGTATTTTGATTCAGTAGAAGAATTTAGTAAGCAATTAGGAAAAAATAAACCAACATATGCTGAAATAGAAAAAAAGATACAACAAAATAGTAGTATTCCAGATAAATATAAAACAGTTTTTATAGAAGGACTAGAGAATTTAAAAGTAACAATGCCTGATTTAAACTTATCAGTATTAGATGAACATTTGAAAAGAGGATTAAAAGTTGTAGAAAAAACAGGTAAAGAAATTAGTGAACAAGAAGGCCCAAATTCTATAGCTGCATTTGATAAAGCAAATAGTATAATTTTTATAAATCCAGAGAATGTTAATGAAGAAACATTATTACATGAGTTAGCACATGCAATTACTGGAATTATAATGCAAAAAGATGGAAAAAAAATATATATGGGAACAGAAGCTATAATTTATTTTAAAGACACTGGAAATTTGCAAGTATATGGAACTGGATTTGCAGAAGCAATAGCTGATATTGTTTCGAAAAATGCATTAGGAGATAAAGGAATTGAAAAAGGAAGTTATCAAGCAATAAGTGAGCAATTAGAAGTAATGTTAAATGTAACACATGATAGTCCGACAGATCTTGTTAACAAAGGAACATCAAGATTTATTCAAAAAGCGAAGAAAATAGGAATTGATACTATTTATGATAATATATCAAGCTGTGATATGTTATGTACAGCATTACAAGAAGGAATAAGTATTCAAACAGAATTAAGTGTAAAACAAAATTTATATAATTTTTTAATAAAATATGCTATGAAACAATTAGAACAAGGAATAAGTAAAGAGAGAATAATCAAGAACATAGATAATGCAATATTTAATACAACATATTCTAATGTTGTTGTATTTGAAGGTGGAAAAGCAATAGAAAGTTTTGAAATGATAGACTTAAGAAATGAAATAGTAGAAGAAATTCAAAATAAAAATGTAAAGATAAAAGAAGAAAGAGATTAGGAGAATGAAATTGATAGTTCCAGAGAAATTAAAAAAAGGTGACTTAATAGGAGTTGTAGCTCCAGCAAGTCCGATAATTGGAGATAATATTGAAGAAATTCAAAATGCGAAAAAAATAATTGAAAATTTAGGATATAAAGTAAAATTTTCTGAAAATTTATTTTCTAATTCGCAAAATTATAGTGCTAGTGCAAAAGAAAAAGCAAAAGATATAAATGAAATGTTTAAAAATTCGAATATAAAAATGATATGGTGTGCAAAAGGTGGAGAAAATAGTAATTCTACATTTGAATATCTTGATTTTGATATGATAAAGCAAAATCCAAAAATAATTTGTGGATATAGTGATATAACATCATTAACAAATATAATAACTCAAAAAACAGGATTAATTACATATAGTAGTACAAATTTTAAGACAGTAGCAACAGATGAGACAGATTATAGTTTAAAACAAGTTTTGAAAAGATTTGTAGATGGAGATTTGCAATTAGGGGAAGAAGCAGATTATAGAATAATTCAAAAAGGAAATGTTGAAGGACAACTTATTGGTGGAAATTTAAGTTTAACAAAAGCACTAGTAGCTGGAAAGTATAATATAGATTTCACAGATAAAATATTATTTCTAGAAGAATTGGGACTTGAAACATGTCCAGCACTTGCAAATAATTACTTATATTATATGAAACAAAATGATATATTTAAAAAAATAAGAGGAATATGGTTAGGAAATTATACACATGAAAGCAAAATTACATTAGAACGAATTTTGCTAGATGTTATAGGCAACGAATTTGATGGTCCAATAATAAAATCAGATAATTTTGGACATATTGAGAAAAAAATAGTAATTCCAATAGGAACAAATGCAAAAATAGATACATCTAAGAAATTACCAATTGAATTATTAGAAAAATGTGTAAAATAAACAAAAAACACTTGATTTTTTCAAAAAATGTGTTATAATAATGAGCGTAAAAAACACATAAAGAGTAGTTTAGTAGGAAGTGCCTATGAAAATAGGTCCGAATAGATGAAGATACTTTATGGAAGTTATAACAAAAAGGGAGGAATTAGAAATGGCAGTAGTTGCAATGAAACAATTACTAGAAGCAGGTGTTCACTTTGGACATCAAACAAGAAGATGGGATCCAAGAATGGCAGAATACATATTCCAAGCTAGAAATGGTATTCATATCATCGACTTACAAAAAGCTTCAAAGAAAATTGATGAAGCATATGAATTCATCAAAGAACAAGTAGAAGAAGGAAAAACAGTCCTATTTGTAGGAACAAAAAAACAAGCTCAAGATTGCATGAAAGATGCAGCAATAAAGAGTGGAATGTACTATGTAAATCAAAGATGGTTAGGTGGAATGTTAACAAACTTTGATACAATCCAAAAAAGAATTCAAAGATTAAAAGATCTTGAAAAAATGGAAGAAGATGGTACGTTTGATGTATTACCTAAAAAAGAAGTAATTCTATTAAAGAAAGAAATGGAAAAACTAGAAAAAAATCTTGGTGGAATCAAAGAAATGGATAAATTACCAGGAGTTATCTTCTTAGTAGATCCTAAAAAAGAAAGAATAGCAATATTAGAAGCTAAAAAATTAAATATACCAGTAGTTGGAATTGTAGATACAAACTGCAATCCACAAGACTTAGACTATCCAATTCCAGGAAATGATGATGCAATAAGATCTGTAAGCTTAATAGCAGATGTTATGGCAAATGCAATCATTGAAGGAAAACAAGGTGAAAGCTTTGAAACAACAGAAGAACAAAATGTTGAAGAAGAAGCTACATCAATGGAACAAGTTGCAAGTGAAGCTGACGAAAAAGCTGAATAATAATTAAGAATAAAAGAGTGGGGCTCTACTGCTCTACTCTATTTTAATAATTATGTATATAATAATTGGAATAAACAATTATTAAAATTTAAAAGGAGGAATAAATAATGGTTACAGCTGCATTAGTTAAAGAATTAAGAGAAAAAACAGGAGCAGGAATGATGGACTGCAAAAAAGTTTTAACAGAAACAGATGGAGATTTAGAAAAAGCTGCAGAACTTTTACGTGAAAAAGGAATCACAAAGGCTGCAAAAAAATCAGGAAGAGTTGCTGCTGAAGGTATGGTAGAAGCATATATTTCAGAAGATGAAAAAGTAGGAGCAATAGTTGAAGTTAACTCTGAAACAGACTTTGTTGCCAAAAATGAAGAATTCAGAACATTTGTAATGGATGTTGCAAAACAAATAGTAAAAAATAATCCAGAATCAGTAGAAGCATTATTAGCAGAACCAGCAATGTTTGAAGAAGGAAAAACAGTTAATGAAGCATTAATTGGAAAAATTGCAACAATTGGAGAGAATATCTCAATAAGAAGATTTGCAAGATTTGAAACAACAGATGGATTAATTGAAAAATATATTCATGGTGATGGAAAAATTGCAGTATTAGTAAATATGACATCTGGAACTAAAGAATTAGCAAAAGATGTATGTATGCAAATAGCTGCAGCAAGACCTGAATTTATTGATAGAGATCAAGTACCTGCTGAAAGAGTAGAAAAAGAAAAAGAAATTTTAAAAATTCAAACAATGAATGAAGGAAAACCAGAAGCAATTGCTGAAAAAATAGTTTTAGGAAGAATTAACAAATTCTATCAAGAAATTTGTTTAGTAGATCAAGAATTTGTTAAAGATCCAAGCAAAAAAGTTTCTGATATATTAAAAGATTCAAAAGTTCTTGAATTTGCAAGATTTGAAACAGGTGAAGGTATCGAAAAGAAAGAAGAAAACTTTGCTGAAGAAGTTATGAAACAATTAAAATAATGATTAATGAGAATTAGAAATTTTCTAATTCTCATTTTGCTATTATAAAGATATAAATCAATGATTGCAAAATTATGTAAAATGTAGTATAATGGGATTATCTGCTATATAAACTTGTTCATGTATACGGAGGTTAGTATGATAAAAACAACAAATAGTATTCAGAAGGCTAATCTTATCACTCATGGAGGTGTATTCCACGCTGATGATGTGATGGCTACAGTTATTCTGGAAAAAGTTTTTGGAGATGTAACTGTATGTCGGGTTCTCGAAGTACCAGAAAAGTTAAATTCTAACGTTATTGTTTACGACATTGGCGGTGGAAAATGGGATCATCATCAAAAAGGAGGAAACGGTGTCAGAAAAAATGGAAGTAAGGTTGGAGTACCATATGCAGCAGCAGGTCTTATTTGGAGAGATTTTGGATATGAAGCAATAAAGAAATATTTTCCTAATACTAATCTGTATGAGGTATGGAATTCTGTTGATAAAATGTTAATTCAAGGCATTGATGCAACAGATAATGGCGTTAACAACACTAGTTCCCAGGAAGTTGCGGCAATGTCAATTTGCCAAATGATTTCGAATTATAATCCTACGTGGGATGATGAAACAGATTATGATGAAGCTTTTTTAAATGCTTGTAACATAGCAAGAGAAATTCTTTGGAACATTGTTAAGAAGTCTGTTTCAACGTGTAAAGCCAAGAAGTTTGTTAAAGAAGCAATTGAACAATCTTCTGATCACATTATGGTTTTACAGCGTTTTGTTCCATGGCAAAGGTATTTGTACCTGTCGACTAATCCAAAAGCAATGGATATCTGGTTTGTGATTTATCCTTCTCTTAGAGGGGGATACAATTGGCAGACTGTTACGACAGATTTGAAAAAACGCATTCCTATGAAGCCAGTTCCTGAAGAATGGTGTGGTTTAAAAGGAAAAGAATTGCAAAAGATTACTGGAGTAAATACTGCAATTTTTTGTCATGATGGTGGATTTGTCGGAAGTGCTAAAACAATCCAAGATGCTATAAAAATGGCTCAACTAGCAATAGCCTCTTAAATGAACAGAGTAAAAAGGTTTCAATAAGCCTTTTTACTCTATTTTTGTTTTAGAAAAGAGCTCCCCCTATGATTTATATATAGTGGGGAGTTCTTTTGAACAAAAAAATAAACAGTAAATTGAATTTACTGTTTAAATATGGTCGAGGCGACAGGGATCGAACCTGCGACCTCATGGTCCCAAACCACGCGCGCTACCAACTGCGCTACGCCTCGATTTCCAAATGCTTATATATAATAACATACATTTTATAAAATTTCAATACTTTTAATAAAAAAATATGAAAATTTTTATTGGCATAGGTTGATATTAATAAAATCTTATTATTAACAATAAAACTTTCTTTTTGTAAAATTATATGTTATAATCCTGTATGTAGGAGGAGTCAAATGAAATTAATATCATGGAATGTTAACGGAATAAGGGCATGTTTAAATAAAGGCTTTTCGGATTTTTTTAAAGAAGTAAATGCAGATATATTTTGTTTACAAGAAACAAAATGTCACCCAGAACAAATTAATCTAGAATTTGAAGGATATACAAGTTATTGGAATAGTGCAGAAAGAAAAGGATATTCAGGAACAGCAATATTTACTAAAAAACAACCAGTAAATGTAACATATGGAATTGGAATAGAAGAACATGATAAAGAAGGAAGAATAATAACACTGGAATTCGAAAATTTTTATTTAGTAACTAATTATACGCCTAATGCCAAAAGAGAGCTAGAAAGACTAGATTATAGAATGGTATGGGAAGATGAAATTAGAAAATATTTATTAGAATTAAATAAAAAGAAACCAGTAATTATGTGTGGAGACTTAAATGTAGCACATGAAGAAATAGATTTAAAAAATCCAAAAACTAATAAAGGAAATGCAGGATTTACAAATGAAGAAAGAGAAAAAATGACGGAACTACTAAATGCAGGTTTTATAGATTCATATAGATATTTATATCCAGAAAAAATTGAATATAGTTGGTGGTCATATATGGGACATGCAAGAGAAAAAAATGTAGGGTGGAGAATTGATTATTTTATTGTATCAAATGATTTTAGAGAAAATATAAAAGATGCAACAATATATACAGAAATATTAGGAAGTGATCATTGTCCAGTTGGATTAGAAATTAAATAGTTGGAGGAAGAAATATGAATGAAGTAAAAAAGAATTTTTCTAAATGGATGTACTGGTTTTTATTAGCAGTTGCAATAATTTTAGTTTATAAGTTTCTTGATAATTTTACTGCAATAGGAAATGCAATAGGAAAATTTGTAGGAATAATATCACCATTCTTAGCAGGAACATTGATGGCATATTTGTTATATATACCAGCATCAAGAATTGAAAAAAAATTATTAAAATCGAAAAAAAAGTTTTTTAAGAAAAGAGCAAGAGGATTAAGTGTTTTTATAACATTTACATTTACAATATTATTAATAATATTACTTGTAAATGTTATATTACCTGTAGTAACGGAGAGTATTGTTGAACTAGTAAATAATTTTCAAAATTATTGGAATACAACAATAAGTAAATTGAATGAATTACCAGAAGATTCATTTTTTAAAAGTGAAAAGGTAATAGAAACAATAAAAGAAATAGGAGATAATATTAAAAATATAGATTTAAAAAAATATATTAATCCTGAAAAAATTACAGAATATGTAAAAGGTGCTTTAGGTGTTGCTAGTGGAATCTTTGATGTATTTGTAACGATAATAGTATCTGTTTATATATTATTACAAAGGACTCAAATTGTTGAATTTTTTAAAAATTTAACAATGGCAATATTTGGAGAAAAAACTTGTAAAAAAATAAGTGAATATGTACATAATTCAAATTATATATTTTTTAAATTTATAAGTGGACAATTAATAGATGCAGTTGTAGTTGGAATTTTAGTTACAGTGGCAATGAGTATAATTGGAGTTAAATATTCTATATTATTAGGATTTATAATAGGATTATTTAATATAATTCCATATTTTGGAGCAATAGTTGCTGTTGGATTAAGCATATTAATAACAGTAATTACAGGAGGATTATCAAAGGCATTTTGGATGGCATTAATTGTTATAATATTACAACAAATTGATTCAAATATTATCAATCCAAAAATAATTGGTGATTCATTAGAAATAAGTCCATTATTAGTAATTATAGCAGTAACAGTAGGTGGAGCTTATTTTGGAGTCTTAGGAATGTTTTTAGCAGTTCCTGTAGCAGCAGTATTTAAGATTATTATAAATGATTGGATAGAAGCAAAAAAAGAAAAAAGTTCAGATTAACCTGAACTTTTTTTATATACTAGGAAAGTTCTTTGAACTTCCTAGTATATAAAAGCTACAATCGCTAGCCCTTTGAGATTTTCTCCTTTTAGTCGAAAACTCAAATCGGGCGAGAACAAAGGGCGACTACGTCGCTTTGTTTTAAAATCATAATTGTTAACTAATTAAGAGTTTTTTTGTTTTAGTAAAAAAAGTAAATGCTAAATTATATTTACAGATACAAAAAGATATACAAAAATAAAGAAATAAGATTTTATTTATTAGAATACACTTTTCGTAAAAAAAATAAAACAAATCAAATAAATTATGGTAAATTGTATATGTACAAAAGAAAAGAGCAAACATAAAAAGGAGAAGAGTATGATAGATAAATTTTGTGCATATTTAACTAAAAAGATTAGAAAAGAAATGCCTGAAGTAGATGACGAGAGAGCAGAAGTAATAATGTATGGATTACAAAATATAATAGGTGAGCTTCCAAAAGGTATAATAATTTTAATAATTGCATATATTCTTGGAATTTTTAAACTTACAGTAATATCAATTTTAATAATCGCACCATATAGATGTGTATCTGGAGGGGTACATATGAAAACACATATAGGTTGTATTATATATACATTATTATTATATAGTGGTTCTTCATTATTAGGAAAATATATTGTTTTAACAGGAAATGTAAAAATTATGTTAGCTATAGCTATATGGATATTTTGCATGATAATGATAAAACTATATGCACCAGCAGATACTGAAAATTTACCTATTTTAAGAAAAAAAGAAAGGAAGCAAAAACAAATTCTTTCATATATTATAATAACTAGTGAAATTTTAATTGCTATATTTATTAAAAATACAACAATATCAGGAATTATAATATTTGGAGATTTTATACAAACATTGACAATTACAAGAATTGCATATAGAGTTACGCACAATAAGTATGGGCATGAAATATATGCAGAAAGTTAAATGGTATGATGTAAAAGTGTTAGGCTAGCAACATTTTTATATTATAAAAAATCACTAAAAAGGGGGAATTTTCCATGATAAAATTTTTAGCAAAATTAGCTGAGAAATATGCAAAATCAACAAATA